>ULQF01075358.1_pt1 | contig 24620 bp, 22 predicted proteins | sample 1954211 | NCBI WGS metagenome assembly ULQF01 (sample SAMEA4835648, study PRJEB28245) | human gut metagenome | biome: gut microbiome; material: fecal sample | place: Denmark | collected 2008 | reverse complement strand
CTGCGTCAACACCTCCAGCCTGCGCATTCGGGTTGCCGACCTGACCGAGCGCTTTCTTCCCGCCGTTGGACACACCTACCAAACCGTTCACCTCGACGGGGGAGCAGGGGAGTGAGGAGATTTTTCACAGACCTCAAAGCACCGATAGAAAGCAAAAAGAAAGGGCACAGCCTCACCATAACGGTGGGGCTGTACTCTTTCTTTTTGCAGGGAGGGCGTTTTTCCACGGATGATGTTTTTTTCAGGTCTTGTGGTTGCCAAACACGCATCCGCCGACGAAGCCTGCAAAGCTTTTGTTTATCACCTTGCCGCAGCAAGGGTATACCAATTTTTCAACGACCGAGCCGTCGAAATTCTTTTCCTTAATCAGCTCCGGTGCGAGCGGATGATATCTGCAACCGCTGATGTCCTCGGACGTAAATGCTTTTCCGCACACTCTGCAAATAAAAGCGTTATTTGAATTTTTCAGGTTGAGCTTTGCGCAAATAAACTCCAAAAGCAGATTCAGACTTTCTTTTTGTGGAGTAAAACGCTCCTTGTATCGCAGGGCTCTTGGCACGCTTCCTTCAAATTCATCAAACAGGCAAAAGATCTCGCCGTTTGCTTTTTCGCCCGACAGGATATCCTGATAAAAATTATCCCATTCGTATTTCACCCAAGGACTCAATAGGTGCTCTTCCTTTGTTCCGACAACGATCAGAATTACGCTTTCCTCCAGTGCCGCGTCAATCGAATCCTTGAATTCGGAATGTCCGGTTTCTGACAGAGAGCTGTTTGACATAAAAACGCTGATGTTGTTGCACTTCAGAAAATCATATAGCTTTTTTGCAATCATGCTGTCCTTGGTGGGACATCCGTTTACACTGTTTTTGAAAGAAATAAATACCTGTGTCATATCATGATCGTCCTCGAGTTTCGCAAATAGTCGAATTCTTCCTTTGAAATTCTCGTGTAGGTCAACGTTCCGATTTCCTTTGATGCAGACCCCAGATACCAGCCGGAGATTTTGTTGATCTGCTTGTTTTCGTTCTCCACGTTCCATTCCAAAACGGCAACCCCCGTGATGGCGGCGTTGGATTTCAGATTCACGGAGCCGGTATACCAATAAACCACGCTGCCGTTTTGCTCCTCGGTTTTGGTGCAAATGGACTTGGTTGATTTGAAGAGGGGCATTGTCGAGTCCGCACAGATCCATCCGTTGAAAACCAGCATTCCGTTGCTCGCGGAAATTTCAACGATTCTGGAAAAATCATGCTGTTGATTGATGTCGCGTCCACTCACCGCGGATGAGTTATAGCGCCAATATCCGATCACGTTTGATAGCTTCATCCGTTTCAGGAGCACCCCGCGCAGGGCAATCAAAATACATTCCGTCCCCAGAAGAAGGGCTGCTGCATAAATCAAGGGCTCGCAGAGCCTCCCGAAAAACAGCAAAAAAACGGTGAGGAAGGAGATCAGGCAGTAGCTGTATACGCTTGTAAAAATTCTGATCGCGGTGCGTTCTTTTTTCGCTTTTTTGGGCAGATCACGGTTGTTGCTGACGTCGAACGCGCTTTGCTTGATTAACAAAAATTCGGTTATGCTTTCGCTGTCCTCTATGTTTTCATCAATCAAAAACAGCGAGCGTTGCTCTCCGGCTTCCTTCTTGCAGATAACCGCCGTTTGATCGTCATAGTAGCCGTCCTTGAGCTGTTGCGCAGAAATTGCGGTGTCCTCGCTTCGGATGATTTTTGCGTTCGGAAATTTGACCTCAACGTATTGCTCGCATTGCTTGAGCGCCTGCTCGTGGGAGATGACCTTGTTGACGGTTGAGGGGTCTACGTTTGGTCCCTTCACAAACAGGGAATGATGAATTCGCATTTTGCTTTTCATCACGATTTCGTAGTTGATGCTTGCAAATGCCTCCTGGGTTTCGCTCACGATTCCGCCGATATTGTTCCGAAAGGCAACGACACCGTATTGGATATGCCCAAGCAGCAGCTCGTTTACAACTTCTTGAGAGGACACGAGCGGCACGAGCTCCACGTTTTCCAACGATAAATGACTCGCCATCTTAATAGCGGCGGTTTCCGAATTGCTGCCGTCAATTCCCTGATACCCAATTCTAATCATACAGTGCTCCTCGTTGTATATTTTTTGTCATCGTTTTTTTATTCAAATCGCAAACGAAAGGGGACATCGGCTTGCTTTTACTTCTTTCAAGCCCAAGTCCAAACCAAACAAAAGTTCGCTTTGGACTTGGGGCAGGGAGAGCAAAAATCAGTTTAAGCTTTGCCCTCGCGGTATGAGGTTTGGCATATCGTCGCTGCCTCAAATGAGTGAGAAGGTGTCTAAACAAGGTAAAAACTGAAAAAAGGGTGTTTGCTTAACTCATAATTTCAGCAATAAATATCATTACCGGAATCAGCAAAATGAATGACGGGGACAAAAACAAGCCCACCATCAGAACATTGAAAAACAACTCAAGGGTATACTCAAAGCGCGTTCCTTGTGTGAATGCAAACACAAGGGCTTCACAAAACGCAAAGAATCCAATCATCGTTATGATTGTAAAAATGACTGTTTTCACTTTTGTCAGATCAAAACATTCTACCACTCGATAAGCACTTAAAGTAAACAACAAAAGGTCGATCATACAAATCATCCAAAATATGATTTGATATGGATTTTTCAATGCAAAATAATAAGTAAAGGATATAGCAGATGCTAAAACACCAACAAGTATAAGCGTTGATAATGGAAATTCCTTAATATCAATTTTCTTCATCACACATTTTCCTTAAGAGTCTTGCAGCTTGCAATCAACATTCGTCTAATTCGTCCGTAAAGATTTCTGTTGCAAGTTGCTCCGAATAGATCAACAAATAATTTTTAGCCATACAATCACTCTCTTCGAGAATATTATATCATATCTTGAAGGGCAATTCAAGCGTTTTTTGCATTCTCATGTCCAAATCACGTCGAAGGCGTGTATATCATCACTGCGAAGCATTGCATACATCAAGCCGCAGGCAAGATGCACGCGGGCGAGTGGTGAGCTTCAGCCCCAAAGGGGCTGAATGATATACACTGAACTTCGTGCGGCGATAATATGCCAAGCCTGCGGCTTGGATAAACAAAAACAGAACATTTGTCGGTAGACAAATGTTCTGTTTTGTTGCCTTACTATGGCTACAACATTTCCGTCATTGACCTGCGTAACCCGATGAGATCGCACGGCAACAACCTCCTCCATCTTGTCAACAAATATATGGATTTGTATGCCGAGCATCCCGAAACCATTGCCTACAAAGCAAAGGTCGAAAAGTACGCCAAGATCATAGCCAAGACGATTATTCTGTCGGGTATGGATGCAGGATCCTTCGGTCAGAACGCATACTTCTACGATGCAGCCGAGGGTGTGCTGACAGCCTCGATCCTTCTTGTATCGGAGCTTTGCAAGCCCAAGAAAGGCACATTGTATCGGTATTCAAAATCATTCAGGAACTCCTTGCGCCGAGCAACAACATACAGCAGAAGAACCAATTCAATTCGCTGATGGCGAAACTGCCCGATGACCACAAAGCCAAGTGGTTCGCAGGTGCAGCTCTCAACACCTCGGAACAGTCGATGGCATCGGTTATGTCCACCGCACTCTCCCGACTTAACGCATTCCTCGATTCGGAGCTTGAAACCATCCTCTGTAATGATACCGAGATTGATGCCGAGAAGTTCTGCTCTGAAAAGTCTGCGATATTTATCATCATGCCCGAAGAAGACTCGTCCAAATACTTCATGGTTAGCCTTATCATTCAGCAACTGTACCGAGAAATCTTGGCAGTCGCCGACGAGAATGGTGGTAAGTTGAAAAATCGTGTGGTTTTCTATTGCGATGAGTTTGGTACACTCCCCAAGATCGAATCTGCCGAGATGATGTTCTCGGCTTCACGTTCTCGTAGGGTTTCCATCTTACCGATCATCCAGTCCCTCGCCCAGCTCGAAAAGAACTACGGTAAGGAAGGTGCGGAGATTATCGTGGACAACACACAGCTCACCGTATTCGGTGGCTTCGCCCCCAACTCTGAAACCACGCAGGTGCTATCCAAGTCCTTGGGTACTCGAACCGTTATGTCAGGAAGCGTGAGCCAAAGCAAAAACGATCCCTCACGTTATCTGCAAATGATTGAGCGACCGTTGATGATGGCAGACGAACTCAAGTCCTTGCCGAAAGGTACGGTCGTTGTAACCAAGACAGGATTCAATCCTATCAAGGTCAAACTGAAGCTCTTCTTCAAGTGGGGTATTCAGTTTGAGGACAAGCCGTTCGTTGTTCCGCTCCGAGATAACCAAAACATCAAATATGCCAACAAGGATGATTTGATGACAGCGACCAACGAAAAATATCAGAAGCCCCCCGATAAAGAGGAAGACGAGATACCTCCCAATAGTTATGCCGTTGAGCAAGAGCAGAAAGAAAAACACTACCCCGAAAGTGAAAAGAGCGCACATCGTCACCACGAGGCAAAAATTCACAATACAAACGGAGCAGGGAGTAGTAACTAAAAAAGCACCGAGGGATAGCAAAAGCTATCTCTCGGTGCTCAATATTTGTACCGCTGTAGAGCAAAGAAAAAAGAAGATTACCATCTTATTAGCATTTCAAGATAGCTCTTGCCTCAAGAAAAACTTTATCATCAAGTTTTGGACTAATCATTCCGGTTTCAAACTTGATTTTGGGAGTGAGATAGCTTTCTTCTGGCAGAGAAATATCAAACAGGCAAGGGAACTCGTCATCAAGCCACCCTTTATAGTCATCAAGTTCATCACACGAACCCAAAGTCACAGCTCGAATACCGTACGCTTCAGCAATCTTTTCAAATTTCGGAACCGTGTATCCTCCACTCACAGCAGTCGCAGCAAAGCGATTATCGTGATTAAAATGTTGCGTTTCGCTAATCTTTCCAAGGACTTTGTTGTTAAGAATGAAAATCTTAATAGGCAGATTTTCTCTCTTCACAGTCTCAAGTTCTTGAATATTCATTTGAAAGCCACCATCGCCTGCAATGCAGTAAACCGGCTTTTTGCCTTCAGCAATGCATGAGCCAATAGCATATGGCAAACCACATCCCATAATACCGTAACCACCGCTAATATGAATACGACCTTCATAGCCCTTAAGAACTAGCGACTGGGCACACCAACATTGATTCATGCCAACATCAACTGACACATTTGGGTTCGCAGGAAGAAGCGAAGCAATTTTCTCCACAGCTAAATTCCCAGGCTGCTTATCGTATGCAGAAAGATATTCTTTTGCTTTCATGCACTGTTTCTTCCATTTTGAATAGTCTGGAACATCTTCTTCCATAAGAATACGCATGAAATCACGAGCATCCGTGTGATACTTTTTTTCATTTCCCTTAATATTTCGGCTCAATTCTGCCTCATCAATGTCACAACGAACCAAATCCGCATTAGGGGCGAACTTTTCAGCAAACTGACCAACCTGACGAATCCCCAAACGCGCTCCCACAGATATAACTAAATCGCACTCGTTAAGAATCATGTTGGCAACACGATTTCCATGTGTTCCAATATAGCCAATATGTAAATCATCTTGCGCCAGATCCACACCATTCATAGTGGTCAATACCGGAATGTTTGTCTTCTGGGCAAACTCATGAACCATATGGACAGCATCAGCACTTCTTACGCCATTACCGACCAACAATATCGGCTTGCTGTATGTCGAGCGGAAAATCAATGATAACGCCTCCCTTCCGACCTAATAGAGCCATGTTATATGCACGACTTACCACATCTGCAAAGCCTGCATTTGTGTTAGCCGTAACCGAATATTTTGTTATGTTTCTTGTCATTGAAATAAGGTCCATCTCTTGGAAACCATTCTGTCGGATTCCTGAGAAACCTTTCATTTCTTTAGTTGGAACATTTCCGCAAATCCCCATTATAGGGAAACTATCAAACCATGCATCAGCAAGTCCACCAAGTCCATTCACGGCACCAGGACCAGACGTTGTAAAATATACACCAATTTTTCCGCTTGTGCGTGCATAACCCACTGCAGCTAAGGCACACCCCTGCTCATTATAACAAACATGTGTAGTAATTTCTTCTCTGCGTTTATATAACGCATCCATAAAGGGTACGATATATCCTCCGGCATATCCAAACACATCGGTAACACCATGCCGAATCAGATAATCGACCAAATATTCTGAACAATTCAAACCAAGTACCCCTTCAAATTTATTCTTTTTTGTTCACTAATAAACTTTGAACTTATGAATACAATAACTCTTCCGGAACATTAAGCAATGCTTCAAATAGAGCTAAATCCTCTTTTCGAGTGATTTTTATATTGCTTGTTGTACCCTTTGCAAAATACACCCTCTCACCACAGTGAATCAACAGAGAGCTGGTAAATGTAAAATCGTTTCGATTTTCTTCTTCCGCTTTTTCGTAACATTTTAGCGCAAGTGAATATTTGTAAGCTTGAGGCGATGCAGTCAGCATCACATGCTCTCTGTCAATGTCAGATATGCCGGATTCAAAATCCTCTGTATATACAATCGGGGGATGACATGCTATAGATGACGATGCATTTCCTTTTTCATGAGCCACTCTCAGCACCTCATTAATCGCTTTCTGAGGCAACACAGGTCTAACAGCATCGTGGACGATTATATAATCATTCGTGGAAATCTTGTCTTTCAAGAAAAACACTCCAGCCTTTATAGAATCGTGACCTGTATTTCCTCCTTCTATTATCCATTCAACTTTTGTAAGCTGATACTTTTGAATCAGCTCCCGAAGATACTCCATCCATTCTCTAACACATACTACAACAATTTTCTCTATCTGCTCGTTTTGCTGGAATTTTTCAATGGTATACACAAAAATCGGCTTCCCGTTAACTTCAATAAACTGTTTGGGAATATCTGCTCCCATTCGTTTTCCGACGCCACCCGCAAGCAGAATTACATAATTCTTCATTGGCCTTGTCCTTTCTCTAAAGTTCCAAGTATATCTATTGTTCGCTTCATTCCTGTCTCAATGGTGTACTTAGGCATCCATCCGAGTTTTTTCAGCTTTTCACCGTTAAGCCGCGCTTTTGTCGCTTTGCTATATCCGACTGCTTCAATAGCATCCGGAATTTCAAACACCACTTTTTTATCTTTAATTCCGGCAATAATTGCTGCAAGGTCTTTAAGCATAATGTCGCTCTGTTCTTCGGCTATATTGTAGGCCTCACCATTTTCACCGCACAACAAGGCATAAAGCATACCGCTTACGGCATCTGCCATATATGTATAGCTGTAATATTGAGTTCCCGCAGATTTCAAGACGATGTCTTCTCCTGCAAGCCCCTTTTTTATAAATTGGCTTACTGCTTTGGTGTCAGACATCAGCATTGTTGGTCCATAGGATCGGGTTAGTCGAAGGATGACAACATCCAACCCCTTTTGTGATTTATACGCTTGGCACAATGCTTCGCCGCAACGTTTGCTTTCAGGATAACCAGCTCTTAATGTATTGCAGTTGATGTATCCGCAGTAATCCTCATCAAACAGCTCAACATCACCACGGTTCTCTCCATAAATCTCGTTGGATGATGCAAATGCAAATCTTGTGGCTTTATGTTCAACTGCAAAATCTAACATGTTTTGCACACCAATAATATTGGTTGTTATCGTACCAATAGGATCAGTTGCGTATAACATTGGATGTGTATTTGCGGCAAGATGAAGCAGATAATCAATCTTATCCACTCCCTCGCATACTAAAGGTTCTTTCACGTCATAAGGAATAAACTTATAATGCGGATCACTGATATATCTACTGAACCTTTCTTTTGCTTTCTTCTCATTTCTTCCGAGTGCGTATACAGTACAATTCAGCCTATCAATACGATTCTTTTCAAGAATCACATCAACCAAAAAACTTCCAATCAAACCCGTTGCACCGGAAAGCATGATGTTTTTATTCTGTAGTTTCTCCCACGGAAGATCAAGATGTGTTACACGCCGCACATCTTCCATATATTGTTTATTATCGTATAGGCTCATAAGCCCTCCCTTTACTCATCCCTGTTATCCTTATATGAATGATCTAAATCCACATATAAATATGAGTGCGCACCGTGTCGTTTGTCTTTCGGGGGAATTTGCCTCCAATCCCCATAAATATGTGTCAAATATTCATCATATTTTTCCGGTCCATTTACATAAATACTCTCAAATTTATATCGTTTAGGGCGACCAATAATGTCCTTCCTCATGACTTCTTTTTTTCTATACGCCCCCATAAGGTTTCCTACATAAGCAGATGATTCATAGTCAATTTGGGAGGCAACTTGATCAACCTTAATAGATAATTTTTTGTTATTTAAAAGAAATTGTGGTATCATACGCATCACTATAATGGACAAATTTTTTAAAAAACTTCTACCCTTACGAACTGTACAAGTTCTAGTCATCAAAAGCATATTCAATCGATCAAATTTCTTGTAATCCTTTTCCCATTTCTCATTTCCAATTCCATCAAGAGGGAACAAATCAATGTATACTCCTCGTGTACATCTTGGCTCAGTATTTTCTGTCAATGTTGTTGCACTATCATACAATTTGGAATAGCTGAATAAAAAATCTTTTGTTCCAGAATACGGAGTCTCAAGCTCATACCTGCCTCCTCGACCATCAAAGGTACGAATAAGCTTTTCATAATCTGATCTCGGAAGAATTATATCAATATCATCATCCCATGGAATAAAGCCTCCATGACGAACTGCACCAATTAACGTTCCTCCTGCCACATAATATGTTATATTATTTTCCTGACAATATCTGTCGAACCAAAACAACATATCCAATAATATTTTTTGAATTGAACCGAGGCTTTTTTCTTTATCCATAAAATATATTTCTCTTTCTTTTACTCTTCAAATGTTATAGTTTCATAATAACTATACCCTTCGTTTTGGACTTCAAAGCTAGGTATCTTCATATAGTCGCCATACGTCATGGATAAATATTCATGAGCCTGCTCTGGAACATAATACATTCTGCCAGCAAATTCCATTAGCGTAGGCTCTCCATAAATAGTTTTCGGCTTACATTCTTTATCAAAACTATATCTACCCGCCATTGCTACCCAAAGATCTGATGTTGATCCATTATAAAGTCTCATTGTTTTATCTTCTAAAGCATTGAGTCTATTAATACTAATCCAAAAGAGAGACATACTAATCATTTTCTTTATAATGTGTTGTGCTTTATGTGCAGAAAAATCATTATAAAAATAGCAAACCTTTCTTGCTTTAATCTTTTGAACAAATCTTATTTTTTTCTCCAGTTTTCGTAATTCCTTTATATCTGAAGGCGCATTATCTAGCGGAATGATATCCACAAATATACCATACTCTCTTTGCCTTTTATTGTATTTAGAAAATTTTGTTCTTACTGCCGTACCGTTCTTACAAAGCAAAGCATGTGGGGGAATAAAATTCGGCGTATTGGTATAGTCATGATACGAATAATTTTCAAACTTATGAGTCAAACAATATTCTCTAAACCGATCGTAATTTTCTCGGTGCATTCCTATATCAATATCAACATCCCATGGAATATGCCCTTTATGGCGCACAGCACCAATCACAGAACCTCCAACAAGATAATACGGAATACTATTCTTAACACAAATATCGTGAATAAAATCCATAATTTCCAATTGAACATTTTGTAGTTTTTCGATTTCACACTTATCCATAGTAGCCTCCTTCATTCATTTTGCTTTTTAAGATATTCTTTCAGTGTGCTTAATGTATAAATAAGACTCTTGTTTTTAGTAAGGACACCAAGCAAAACATAAGAACTCATACCACAAAAAATCTGTATACCCAGCACAATGCCTGCACTGGCAACAATATCAAGTTTTCCTATCAAATAGACAACTCCTCCCATAATTAAAGACAATATTAGATTCGGAAAGAGATCCGAGATTTGTTTTTTTACGGTGTATCCCAACAAAAAAATATTCGGAACTGAATTTACGACCAAGGACACAACCGCGCAAAAAACGAATGAAACAGTTAGCGCAATCGGATTATCTGACAGGAAAAAGAAAACTCCAATAATAGCAAAATACAATACTTTTTTAATAATTTCAATTAAAAGATATATATCACTTCTGCCGAGAGCCTTTATTGCCTCGCAATTTCCAATATTCACCATATCAAACACAAAAGCTACACAAAAAATTCTCAAATAGGGGACTGAAGGAAGCCATTTTTCTGTCAGCAAAAGGACAATGAAATTATCAGCTACAAACATCAATCCAATCATTAATGGAAAAGCCAAAAAGGAAGACATCCTCACGTAAATTCTTGTATAATTCAATATTTTTTCTCTATTATCTTGGTGTTTTGATAAAACTGGAAAAAGTACTGCGGCAAAAGTGTTCGAGGACACCGTAGAAATAAGGCCAGGAAAACTTCTTCCTTTGGTATAATACGAAAGGTCTGTCGGCGAAAACTTAATACCGATTATCAGAGGGTTGAGTTCTGTATACAATGCCCCAATTAGAGAAGATACGAGTATTTTCCATCCATAACTCAATAATTTGGACAAGCGGTCTTTATAAATCTTGAATTTAAGAGCTAAAGGAAAAGATATAGCTAAAACCGCCGTGTCTATAAAAATGTTTGTCATATTTTGTGCGATTAAAGACCATACACCACAGCCATTATATGCCATTGTAAGACCTACGACTGCCGAAGTGACTGTCCCTCCCAAGGTAGCCCAAAAGAACTTCTTGAATTGAAGTTCGGATGATATTTTGGCACAATATACCGCTTTTATCGCGTTAATGGGTAATATCAATCCCATTATTCGGATTGCTAAAATTAAAATAGGCTGATTATACAATCTGGATATCGGTCTTGCAAAAAAGAATAAAACGAAATATACAGTAATCGATAGTATAATACTACTGGTAAACACCGTGGAATAATCTTTTTGATCAGCATCCTTCTTTTGTACTAAAGCTGTATTTAAACCACCGGAAATCAACAAGTTGGCAAAATTAAAAAAAATAGTTATGACGCCCACAATGCTATAGTCCTTGGGATTCAACAATCTAGCAAGCAATATAGAAACAATTAATGTTACACCTTGCGCCAAAAGTCTTTCGAACAGTTTCCATATCGTACTATTTATTGAAGTACGTTTCAAACTATCATTTTTCATTTATGCTTTCTCCACTTAATGATTCTTAAAAGAGTAGCCGAAAAACTTAATGTCAAACTTGAATCTTTTTTTTGAATCGACAATCCAGAAAAATATACGATTAATTTTTGATACAACGGGAGAAATTTACATTTCATAATGTAACGATAATGCTTTCTGATTTGCATTGTACAGATTGATTTCACATCAGCCATTTCTTCATTGTTGCTTGCCAATGCATAATACAGAAGTGAACTTTTAGCAGCATAACCACAAGCATACGAATATAATTCCGGACTAATCGTATTAAGATGGTCGCAAACATCTTCATTGATTTGCAATGTGTCTTTACACATTTTTTTTGTACGAGAACCCGTGATCGAATTTTTTCTAAGCCGATAATAATACAATTTTTTTGAAGTATGAACTATTTTGGAAGCATTCAAATAAACTTTGTATGTAGTCGCCTTGTCCTCACATAATACACCGATGGGATACTGAACATTGCAAAATGTATCTTTGTGATACATTTTGCACCATGCATTACAGCCAATTCCACTACTTGAAAACATATCTGCCACCGCCTCATGAGAAGAAAATATTTTTTCGCAAGCATTCTGTTCTTCCTTCTTTTGAGGCTTTTCCCCATCTATAAACGAAGTAAATCCACAGGAGACTATAGTAGCTTCTGTCCTTTTTTGAATTTCCACGAGTGTTTCTAACATTGTTATATCGATAAAATCATCACTATCTACGAAGACCAGCCAGTCCCCTTTCGCTAAGCTAATTCCCGAATTTCTAGCCGATGACAATCCACCATTGCTTTGATGTATAACGCGAACTCGACTATCTAATTCAGCATACTCATCACATATTCTAGGACACCTATCGGGAGATCCATCATCTACCAAAATAACTTCAATATCCTTATATGTTTGCGATAAAATTGAATTTACACATTCATGTAAATATGTCTCAACTTTGTATATAGGAACAACTACACTTACCATAGGAACTCCTCCATTTTTTACTGTTTAAAACAATACACAATATTTTCTTTTTTTAACAAATATATTTTCATAAAAACTAATAACATAAACAACCAAAACATTACTGTGCATTGCAACGGCAAAATATTAGCTTGAAAAAATACTGAAATTAGCATAGAAAAATATTCATAATCTTTGTGGGAAGCTAATTGTATCATCATATGTAACCACATCAGAATAAACAGTATGAATCCAGCAATCCCATAAAAGATTCCGATAGAGATAAAGGTATTGTGTGCGTCCCCATAAAATCCATAGACATCTTTTATTACATTACTCGTTACAACGGGACCATATCCGAACACAGAACTCAACATAGCCTTGATTCCATATAACCAGTCGGCTATTCTTTTCAGGTTACTACCATCTAAATACGATACTTGAAAAAGCCTTTTAACCATTGATTCTGGAATAATATGAAAGACTATGGCTATAAACAAAAATATTATTGCAACAAGTACAATCGCGAGCAATCCCTTTTTTAATTTTTTGTTTTTTGAAAAGAGAATATACATGACGACAAACAACACCGTAGCGACCAACGATAATCTGGAACCTGTTCTAAACATTGCTAGCATTTGCACGGACGCAATCAAAAATATCCCCAATTTGCGTACGAATTTTCTATCACCTTGTAATGTTTGCATGAGTCTTATTACCGTTATTTCAAACCCTACCGTGATAAAAAAGGCCAGGAAATTGGGCTCGAATATAATATTGTCCCCAAAGGATTGTATATAAGTATATTTTCCTGTACCTGTCGACAAATAATAATGACCAAAAAACAACACAAGAATGGAAAATATGCTGGATCCAATAATGACACTTGTTTCAATTTTTTTTACGTCTGACCACGAAAAATTTGTAGAGACGATCACCAAAACCAATCCTGCCGCTACAACCATTGTTTTAAATGTGCCCGGATCTGTATATGGAGATAGAGCACCAGTAATAACCGTGTATACCATAAACCAAACCAAAAACCAAAAAATGATTGGATCGGTAACGCAAAACTTTTTATTCCAAACTATCCCTGCTAATCCGGTTAAAATGGCAATCAAAAAAAATACAGGATTGTCCGCAAAATTAATGGCGCTACCATTTCCAGAAAACGCAAAGATTAAAGCAAAGCATAATGCTATATATGCTATTTTTTCGAATATATTATTGTGTTCTCTACGTATCATCGTGTAACTCCAACGCATCTAAAAATTGCTTTTTAACAAATTTCAAATCAAATTTCAATATCTTTGAATTGCCTTCGTAATGATTTCTATCAAAATAATTCAAATTTTCTATCATATTTGTCCATTCGTTTACATCATTTTCAGTAATCGGAAGATAATTAACTAACCCCGAAACTTTCACCTCATGAGTAACTCGATTTGATACAATACATGGCAAATTTGCAGCCTGAGCTTCAATAACTGAAAGTGGAAGGCCCTCAAACAACGAAGGCAATATGAAACAATCTCCCGCTGATAGATACCATTCAACATTTTTTTGAAACCCTGCAAACAAAAGATGCTCTTGTATATTTCTTTTTCCTGCCTCGTCTATCAGCGACTCTTTTAAGTCACCATCTCCTACAAATAACAACTTAGCTTTTTTATTCCTTTTTAAAAGGTTATCCAGTATCAACAACCCATACATAGGATTTTTTACTTCTACTAAACGTCCAACCATTAAAATCAACACTTCGTCATCTTCCACAGCATACTCATCACGAATTCGCATCCTGTTTGCAGGATTGTACTTGTACTGCTCAATATCTACACCATTGTTGATCATTATTGATTCCCTTTGATGTCCATATAAATGTTTCCCTGCTTGACTAGAACAAGTAAGAAGAACATCTGAAAGCGATACCAATTTTCGTCGATTAGCGTAATGCCGAATGTAATGAAATAATCTAAGAAGGGCACTATCATGCTCTATTCTGCTGCTGTGAGAGTGCGTAACAATTTTCGCATTAGAATACTTTTTTGCAAATTTATGAAATGATATGTTGCTTGCTGAGCATGTGTTTATCCACACAACATCATATTTTTTTCCATTTTCGATCCAAAATTTTTTTTGTTCGCATATTGATTTCCATGGATTCTTTCTATTAGCAGTAACATAATAGACTTTTCTCTCGTTTAGCATTTCTTTTCGACCGAGAGTCTCTTGACCAAAGCAAAGAAATTCAAAATTCACATGTGAACATTGTTCCACAATACTTAGAACAATTTTCTCGAGGCCGCCGTATATGCCAGATATTCCAACAACCAATACTTTTTTTTTCATATACTGTACCTACATTCTTTCCTATCTGTTTTTTGCTTAAAATCATATTTTCAAAAAAGATTCAAAATCCCATGAGATTTACAATTAACTGACCATGTAATCAAAAATTCCGCTTTTTCCACAGGGGCATCTTTACAACCCCCACTAATGTACCAATTCCATAACTTATGTGCAGGATCAAAAACAGTATCGGCATACAAAACGTCCACCTGTTGCCTTTGCGATTTGCAACAGTTATCACTATGCTTACAAAAGTGAAGAGGAAATATGCCCCCCACATCAAAGTGGCAAACATCCTCCAGCCTAGTAAAGCCAAGATAGTCGTAGACAAAATTCCGAGAACGAATGCAAGTGGGACGAAATGATAAGTTGATAAGCAACCAGGACATGTTCCGGCAGTCAAACCGATCCAGTAACCATTTCCGTACTTCTGCTTAAGCATCTTCTTCAAGCTACTTCTCGCATATTGATACGACACAATATCTGGATCAAAGCAAAGCTTGTACCCTGCATTACGAATGCGGTAATGCATCTCGTTATCTTCGGTTCTCAACAATTTTTCGTTGAACAAGCCGGCTTTATCAAATACTTCACTTCGATACGCCGCATGGAACATGGATTTGACGTACTTCTTCTCGGTGCTATGACGACTATGGGCAATGCTACTTCCAAACAAAGAATTTTCCACTTCAAGCAAAGTATTTTTCCATGCTGTTGGTTCTTCTATCAGGCAAGGGCGAACTCCTCCCGTCACATACTCACCACTCTCTTGAAGTGCCATGTTTTTTGCAGTAAATTCAGCTGGAATATGCGTGTGTGCGTCAATTCGAACAATTACATCACTCGTAGCGTTTGTGATTGCAACATTCCAACCAGCCGCTTGAATTCGCTTGGGATTATCCACGACTTGGATATTTCGGAAATTATGCTCTTTTTTTTGGAAATCAAACATAATACTTTTGGTGTTGTCTGTGGAATTACCATCCACCAATACGATCTCGGTCAATTCATGCGGATATGTTTGATTAGAAATATCTAACAGTAGATTTGGCAAAAACTTCTCTTCATTATACGCAATAATACACAAAGATACCGTCATCATACTTCAATTTCCTCTTTTTCTTTTGCTACTTCCTCGTAATCTCCTGTATACTCTTTACCCAGCACCGCAAACACGGTCATAAACATAACCTTGATATCTCCGAAAAAGCTAAAGTTTTCAATAGCTTTAAGATTGTAATACATCTTACCTGGAAGCACTTCCTCGACATATACTTTATCAGTATCTTCGGCGGCATCCAAAAGCTCTGCTTCATCCTTGTAGTAGATACTCGCAAGGCTGGTAACACCTGCCGGAAGCAAAAATGTTGCCAACATTTCAGGCGAATACTGCTCGGTGTACTTCGGAACTTCGGGGCGTGTACCAACAAAAGTCATCGTTCCTCGAAAAACATCGATTAACTGACTAATTTCGTCCAATCTACATTTGCGCACAAGTTTACCGACTCGCGTAACCCTTGCATCACCACTTACAGTGACCTGAGATCCTTTATCTGCATTCTGTACCATTGATCTAAACTTGAAGATCCGAAATTTTTTGTTGTACTGCGTTACTCTCACCTGTCTATAAAACACAGGACCTTTGCTGTCAATTTTGATTGCAATTGCTAAAATCAAAAACAGCGGAGAAAGAATAACCAGCATAATTAAAGAAACAATTACATCGAATACACGTTTAAAAAACAAACTCGCTCGTTTCTTTTTCAATATGTCATAATACTTGCGAACTTCTTCAGTCTGCATTTCAATAGGGAGTTGCTCCCACTTCTTCAAAAGCATAATTATATGTACTCTCTCAATATCTCAATGTATTTCTCAATCACATACTCCACATCCTCATCCGTCAGACAGGTATGCAGTGGTAGAGTAATCTCATTTGCAAAATGTGCATATGCATTGGGGTAATTCGCAATATCAAATTCGAGATTCTTATATGCCGTGTGCAGGGGCAGAGGCTTATAGTGTACGTTGCATGCCACACCACGTTCAGCCATTTTGATAATGATTTCGTTTCTTTGCTCAACCGTAATGCCTGGGATGCGTGTCAAATACAGATGACCGGAAGATTCCCAATCGGCAGTATAATGGTCAAGCGTTTCTACACCCAACGGCTTAAGTGCCGCATCATATTTTTCGATGATTTCTTTTCTACGCTTCAGCATATCAGGGTAGCGCTCAAACTGCTTGAGTCCGATTGCAGCCACAACATCAGTCATGTTGCACTTGTAATATGTGCCTACAATATCGTACTCCCACGCGCCTAGCTTTGTTTTTGCGAGCGCGTCTTTTGATTGGCCATGCAAACTAAGCAACTGAAGCTTCTTGTAAATATCCTCGTTGCTGATGCCGGGAATGGTTCGCCAGGTCAAAGCACCACCTTCGGCAGTAGTCAAGTTCTTGACCGCGTGGAAGCTAAAGCTGGAGAAGTCTGCAACAGAACCGATCATCTTACCGTGCCACTTCGCGCCAAAAGCGTGAGCGGTATCAGCCATAACAGCCACTCTGCCAAGAGCTGATTGAATATCGTTGTTAGGCTTAAACAAATGCTTCGTGCGTTCCACAATCTCAAAGATTCGATCGTAATCACAGGGGATACCTGCTAAATCAATAGGAATGATCGCCTTTGTTTTTTCATTGATAGCCGCTTCAAGAGCATCATAGTCCATCTCAAGACTATCCTTTTGCGTGTCGATCAACACGATCTTTGCACCAACGTGAGCAATTACGGAAGCAGAAGCTGTGTACGTATAGGCACAGGTAATGACCTCATCACCTGCACCAATCCCCATAACGTGAAGTGCCATTTCAGCACATGCAGTTTGGGAGTTCAGGCACACGCATTTTTCAGTGCCTACCCACTCAGCAATATTTTTTTCGAGTTGCTTTGTTCTTGGACCCGTGGTGATCCAGCCGGAGCGCAGTGCTTCTGCAACTTCAGCAATTTCAAGTTCGCTGATATCCGGTGGGCTGAACGGGATCATTCTTTGATTATCTTTCATGGTTGTTTCGCTTTCTGTGTTTTGCCATAGTAGCATATTGTTTAGAAGAAACTGGGATATGAGTTGAATTGTTTTTGATACTCTTCTGCCCATTTTCCCGTTTCTTCGGTTATTGGTGTCTGAAAAGGTTGTAAATTCAGGAGAATAGCATCGTCATGAACCGATATGTCGGAAACGGTACAGTGCTTATATAAGCCGCTTTCGATTGCTTCTTTTGCATTTGAAAACGCTTGGGAAGATCGTCAAGAATGCACACAATCTTTCCTTGAGCGATGTTCAAAATGCTTTGCATCAGCGTTATGTTTAAACAACGAAATTGGCATATTACGACCCATTTCCCGAAAAATGTAATGAAGTGTATAGATTGAATGCTGACCTTTTGTCGAAAAAAAACAGTTAGAATTCACCATAATACCGTATAATATATCATATTATATCATAATCGCGCGCTTTTGTCAATCTGTTTGCGCCCTAAACGATGAAAAATCTTGTAGTGTTACAATAGATGTGAGACCGAAAACAAAAAAGAATAGAAAAAGTGATTGAGTTCTGTTAAAATAAAGTCACCACAACTCAAACCTAACAGAAAGGACTCAATCACTTCATGAAAGATTATACCACAAACAAACGCTACGATGACCCGTCCAAATATCCTCTTCTGCCGTTTCTGAATGACTGGCTCGACAAGGTTCATATTCACAAAATCCAGGAGTCTACGTACTACGGTTACAAGAGCCGTGTCAACGGAAAAATGAAGAAATATTTCAGCGATCGGATCACGCTTGCCGATTGCAAGCCGCGCCTTATCCACGGATTTTATCCCACCTTGACGCCAACGCCACGGGCGAGGCGGGCATGAAGCTTGGCAAGCTCCTTTCCGATGACGAGGAGGTGAATTGAGGTGTTAAAGGACGGAGAAATCTCCTTGGAGCAGCTCTACAAGATGCTTCATATCAGCAAACGGAAAGCGGCTTGGATGCTGCAGAACGGAATTATTCCGTGCGAGATCCGACCGACCAAGACACATCGATACGTGATCCGTATGGAAGACGTTCAGGTCTATCTGCGAAAGAAAAGGTCGACAAGACGAAAGGAAATACCCGTGGGGATCTTCAATGCCAAGCCGACCAAGCAAACGGTGGTGATCAACAACAATCGCCCGATGGATGCCGTGGACATTGGAGAATGCTTCGTCACCATTGCGGACGAGTGCAGAGGCGCGTTCAGGGAGCACGTGGAGAGGCGGCTTCGGTACTTTCCCGATGCCCTCACCGCCGACAAAGCCGCCGAGATCATCGGCTACGCTCCGCACACGGTGCTCTCATATATTCGGCAGAAGCGCATCTTCGCAGTACAGATCAGCGGAAAATATATCCTCCCAAAAACCGCCCTCGTGGACTTCCTCACCGATGACTTCGCCTTCGAGATCGTCCATAAATCCACGTGGCATATGAATACGATACTCCTATTTGTAGAGAAGGAGTAAAGCAAAACATAGCCTCACCATAACGGCTATTTCAAATTTGGAGGAGCTAAGCCCTAAAACAACAAGTTAACACAAAGTAAAACAAAGGTGCTATCTAAGATACGATGGCACCTTTTCCTATGGGCGTTGTGTTCGTGGACGGCAGTATGAGCCGAACCGTCCTGATGCAATCCACAACCATTGCCGGTTTCGTTCTTCTCGGCTGTGCCGCTCTCGTGCTGATGCTGATATTCCTGCTCTCGAAAAAGGCGGTAAAACCCGTTGCCGAAAGCTACGAAAAGCAGAAGCAGTTTATCACCGATGACAACCACGAGCTCAAAACCCCTTTAACCTTGATTATGGCAAACGTGGAAATCGCCGAGCTTGAGCTTGGTAAAAACGAATGGCTTGACGATATTCGCGCGGAGGGTCACAGAATGACCGAGCTTGTAAATCAGCTCGTCGCGCTCTCCCGTATGGACGAGGACGGCCATAAAATGAACGTGACCGAGGTATACTTTGGCGAGCTTGTTGCCGATACGGTAGCCGAATTTGAGCCGCTTGCCAAAGAGCGCGGAAAAGCAATCACTGCAAGCGTTGATAAAGAAATCTCCTATCTCGGTGACGAAGCACTCCTTCACCGACTTGTCGGTATCTTGATGGATAATGCGATTAAGTATTGCGATCAGGGCGGCGAGATCACTGTAAATCTCCACAGAGGAAGAAAAATTGTTCTCACCGTGGAAAATACCTATGCAGCCGTTGGAGAGCTTGAATTGAACCGACTATTCGACCGCTTCTACCGTGCAGATAAAGCGCGAAAATTCACTGGCGGTTACGGTGTAGGACTTTCTATGGCAAAAGCAATCGTCGAGAAGCATAGGGGCGAGATTATAGTATATAAGAAGGACAACACGCATATTGGATTTAAGATCGTATTGTAAAAAAGATAACCGATTGATCAATCTCGTTGAGTGAAGCCAAATTTGCATTTATATGAAAATGCCGCAGGAGAGAAATCCCCTGCGGCATAAAATATTAGAATAGAATGTGAGGTGCTTAGGGTCTCGCCTTTGGTTGTACCTTGGCATCTTTTGCTTGAGGTTCCGCTCGCGGATCACCTCCGGTTCTGCCCGTGCTATAGGGGCACAGTCCTTGCAGTATGCCGGTCCATAGGGCATCATCCTTTTGCATCGAGGGCATGGCTTTAGAATCATAGGCACACCTCCCCGAGCTTATTTGTTCCCACCAACCCACCTTCACCAGCGTCTCCTATGCCGGCTCTTTTCTTGATTCCATTATACTGCGGATGTGTGTTCCCTCGCATTCCATCACTGCACAATTGGCTTGTATTTTTAGGCTTGATTCTTTCGCTTTCTTGTATACAAAACGTCTAAAACCGCGATTGGAATTTCATGTAAATTGAGAATATTAAAAATATGATAATTATGGTAAAATTACATTAGGTTTTGTACCTACATATACCTGTCAGGCACACAACTACCTCTTTGTCATTTTTTGGAGTTTTTGCAAGAAAAATCTGAATGTATTCGCACTGTAGGTGTTAATCGTGTAGGATATTGGAAATTGGACGAGCATACTGCCAGATCCGGTTTTTGGTTGCTGTTTGCAAAATCTGCCAACACGAGTATATTGAAAATATTCCCATTTTTATGTAAAATATGTATGTGGACATATGATTGTACACAAAAAAGGAGATTCTATGAATATCAGTAAAATAATCAGCAAAAATCGAGCGAACCAAAAAATGTCGCAGGAACAGTTTGCCGAGGCACTTGGTGTGTCCCGACAGACCGTTCAAAAATGGGAGACAGGGATGACACTTCCCGACACCGAAAATCTGATGAAGATTTCGAAAATGTTCGGCGTCTCTCTCGATGCGCTTGTGTTCGGAAGCGGTGTGCGTGAGCAGGAGGAGAAGCGGCTGATTGATGATTTTCAGCCTGACTATGCATCTATCCCCGCATGGGAGCTCTATTCGAGTTCGGAGCAGATGCGCGTGGAATATAAGCAATGTCTTGACGAGGGTTTGGACGTCGCTGAATATGAGGATCTGTTCAAAGCGACGGTAAAGCTCCCGAGAGGTAAGCACCGAGAGACGATTGCGAACGAGATCTTCAGGATGATCAGAGAGGCGAAGTTAATCGAGGACTATCCCTTTGAGGAGCCCTCCGATTATGCAGGAATCCGCCGCCTGCGCGACGGCTATGTGCCCGAGGGGATCATCCCCGATACCAAAACGCTCGAGAAAAAGATTCGCGGTGCGTGGGTTGGGCGTTTTTGCGGTTGCTTTTTGGGCGCACCCGTGGAGTGTTGTCGGAGAAATGAACTGATTCCATTCCTCAAGCAGACAGGGAATTATCCCATGCATCGCTACCTGCGGTCCTCCGATCTTTCTAAGGAGATTCTACGGAATTATAAGTTTACCTTTTATAAAGGAAGTCAGTGTAGTGATATTGTCGATCATATGCCGTCAAATGATGACACCAACTACACGGTCATGGCGCAGATGATCGTGAAACGCTACGGCAGAGATTTTACTCCTTTTGATGTGTCCCGACTTTGGCTCAATACGCAGTGCAAGGATGCCTACTGCACAGCAGAGCGCGTGGCGTTCCGCAACCTGATCCTTGGCTACAATCCTCCCGAATCGGCAATGTACAAAAACCCCTATCGAGAGTGGATCGGGGCGCAAATCCGCGGAGACTATTACGGATATATCAATCCGGGAGATTTCGAGACCGCCGCTGATATGGCATGGCGTGACGCTTCAATCTCGCACGTGAAGAACGGAATCTACGGCGCGATGATGGTGGCGGCAATGATCTCTGCTGCGGCTGTCACCGACAATCTGCAGGCAATCGTCCGTGCGGGTCTTGGTCAGATCCCAAAAACCTCTCGTCTTTACAAGAAGTGCACGCGCATTTATCGCATGCATGAGGAAGGCAGAACCGAGAAGGAGGTGTTTTCCGACATTTACCGTCGCTACGATGACACCGACAGCCACGATTGGACCCACACGATATCGAACGCCGAGATCGTGGTTGCCGCACTGCTATACGGCATGGGCGACTTCGCACGCTCGATCTGCATGGCGGTGGAGGTTGGTTTTGACACCGATTGCAACGGCGCCACGGTCGGCTCGATCCTCGGTATGCGCGGCGGCATTGATTGCATTGGAGAGGAATGGAGGCGCCCAATCGGAGATCGTCTTGACACCTCAATCTTTGGTCTCCCGAGCATCACGATCGACGAGCTGGTGAAAACCACGCTGGAGCAGATCAATCCCCGTTGACGCACACCTCATATTCAAGAGGCTCATATGTGAGCATGACCTGCTGAAAATAGAAAAGAAAGGAACGTAATTATCATGAAAACATCGTTTTTGAGACTGTTGGCATGTTTGCTCCTCCTTGCAATGCTTGCAGGGACGCTAATCGCCTGCAATTCCGCATCCCTCCCAAACGGAGACCCAAATGAGAGTGATTCCACGGGTGGCGACGAGACCACGGGTGGCGACGAGACCACGGGTGGCGACGAGACCACGAGTGGCGACGAGACCACGGGTGGCGACGAGACTGGTTCGGCTGAGCCAGAGGTCACATTTTCGGGTGTTTCCTACACCGAGGATGGCAAGGTCATTCTCACCGATGAGGTTCTACGCGATAAAATCGCGGGCTCGTGGGTGGCACAGATGGCGGGCGTGATGTGGGCATACCCCACCGAGTTTAAATTCCGCAACACCATCATCCCCGCATCTTCTGTCCCTTCGTGGGATTCCATGAGCATCAACGGTGCTTTCCAAAACGATGACGTTTACACCGAGATTCCCTTCGTTGCCGCCATGGCAAAGTACGGCATCGACGTCACGATCGACGAGGTAGCTCCCTATTGGCGCGACAGTCAGTTTAGTCTCTTCCATGCCAACTATCAGGGCAGATACAATCTCCTCCGCGGCATCGAGCCTGCGCTTTGCGGTCACTATCTCTACAATTATCACTGTGAGGACATCGATTGGCAGATCGTGGTCGACTACATGGGCAATGTCTACCCCGGTCAGCTCCCAGCGGCGGGTGAGAAGGCCTTTGAGCTGGGTCATATGATCGGCTACGGCGACGGTGTCTACGGCGGTGTCTTCCTCTCCACCATGCATGCCATGGCTTTTGCCGAAAATGATCTTGAGAAGATCATCGAGGCAGGCGTCAACGCCGTCCCCGAGGGTACGAAATACCGCGAGATTCTCGAGGATGTCAAGGCAGCGTACGATGCGGGCAAGACATGGTCGACTTGTTGGCGTACGATCCAAAACAAATGGGGTGACGACGATAATTGCGTTGAATATAACGAAGTCAAGCTGCAGGACTTCAACATCGATGCAAAGCTCAATGGTGCCTATATCCTAATTGGTCTGCTCTGGGGCGAGGGTGATTTTGAGTCGACTGTGGAGATTGCAATGCGTTGCGGTCAGGACAGTGATTGCAATGCAGCAAACGCGGCATCAGTGCTGGGTACGCTCTACGGTTTGTCCCATATTCCCGAGAAATGGGTGAAGAGCATCCGCTACACTGGGTACAAGTTTTCATATACCGATTATACACTCAGAGATGTTCTGGACATATGTGAGGATCTCTCGGAGCAGTCGCTCACCGCAATCGGTGCGGAGCACACCGACGGCGCGTGGATTTACACGCCTGACCTGCGCATGCCCGATGTTGCCGTGGAGCAATGTCCTGACGATGCGTTTGTTCCCTATATCGAGCATTCCTTTATCGGAAAGGGTGTTGTGAGCTATCGCGCGTTGGCACTTGTTCCCGACGGAAAGTCGCTCTCTGATGTGACCTACACCTTTGATATGGGCGACGGCACGGTCTACAGCAATCTCAAATTTGAAAAGCAGACTCCCTCGGCGGATTCCTCCAACATGATGGCTTGGATCGTTCCCAAAACGCACACCTATCAAAGCAACGGGAAGTATACCGTCACCTGCACCGCAAAACTTGGCGATAAAACCGCAACGGCAGAAATGGTGGTGACCGTAACGGGTCTTCACAGTGGATTTATACTCACTCCCTCCTGCTCGGTTCCCGACAGTCTGTTGCAGGGTGGCGGCAGTAAGAATATCCTCACGATCATCGACAGTTATATTCCTCTCGTTACCGAAGGCAAGGAGGGTGCGGGAAAGTCACACGATACTTATATCGGAGCACCTGCGGGGGATGCGGCTGCAAAGGCAGGTGACCCCATCTGGTACGCACTTACCTTCGATAAGCTTGTAACCGTTACCGATGTGATCTACACCTCGGGCTACCACTGGGCCAACGGTGGATGGTTCCGTGAAACTCCCACAGTCGAGGTCCTCATCGACGGTGAGTGGACCATTGCGCAGGTGACTTGGGATAAGACCTATATCCGTGGCAACAAGCAGGGCGACGGCGTCAGCGTCCACGGCACGGGCTCCTATGAAACCTACACCATTACTCTCAATACCCCCACCGAGTGTGCGGGTGTTCGG
>ULQF01081120.1_pt1 | contig 26069 bp, 22 predicted proteins | sample 1954211 | NCBI WGS metagenome assembly ULQF01 (sample SAMEA4835648, study PRJEB28245) | human gut metagenome | biome: gut microbiome; material: fecal sample | place: Denmark | collected 2008 | reverse complement strand
ACGGCGAGGCTCCTCGGAGGGGACGCGCTGATATGCCAGACGTGTGCCGCCAATGCCGTCGCTGTGGATCAACTGCATGTCTGCCGTGCGAGCCAGCACGTTGTCGTATCGGTTGTTGGCGCGATCCTTCACGCCCGAGCCTTCGGTGATGCTGTCGCCCAGAAAGGCGATCTTCTTTCCTGTCAGTTTCATGATGTTCTCCTGTATATTTTTTACTTTTCGGTAGTCTGTGCGGCAGTGAGTGCCACGAGATACTCCTCGAGGGTCAATCTGCCAAAATGGATGTCGGTTGCCGCCTCGCGCCCGACGAAGCGATAGTGCCAGGACTCATAAGAATAGCCCGTGACGTCGGTTTTATCTTCAGGATAACGCAGAATAAAGCCGAATTGGTAGGCGTTCTCGGAAAGCCACTCAAAAGCAGCGGTATTTTCAAACGCGTTGGTCAATTCGTCGTTCATGTCTGACGTGATAAAATCCACGCAAAGACCCGTTTGGTGCTCGCTGGTTCCGGGCAATGCCGAATAGGAGAGCACCACTTTTTTTGCGTCCTCGCGCGTAAGTCCCGTAAGCCCCAGATCGTAATAATACGTCTGCAGGTAATCGGAGCCGAGCACGTTCTTGGCCTCCTCACTGAAGCCCTGCATTTCCTGCTGACAGTAAAAATTGAAAAGTTTTTGCTGGTAGTCGTAATCGCGATAGCCGCTCGTGACCGAAACGTTGGTCACGCCACATGCCTGCATTTCCTTCATCATGGCGCAAACGGCGTCTGCGGCGCGCGATTCCAGCTGAACCGTTTTTCCATTGCTGGTGGGACAGGTAAGCGTTTTGAGTGAGGCGGGCGCGTAATCCTCCCCGAGCACGCTGACCTTGTTTGCCAGGAGCAGGTAGGTGGGACTCAAACCCGTGAGCAGCAGGTCAACGTCCACGTCGGATTGATAGACGTATATCGCGTCGGGATAATAGTGCAGGACACTTTCATTCATATTGGATTCACTCTCTGCGGTGTCCTTTGGTAGCTCGTCGATCGGTTGGATACAGCCCTGCAACAGGCAGAGGCAGGCAAGCAGGCAGACAATCGCATATAGACTTTGTTTTTTCATCACGGCTTCGTTTCAATAATAATAAAATAGGGTGAGGTTGGTGAATTGAGAATATTCACGCGTGTGGCACACACCTTGTGACGGCTGATGCTCGCAAGATAATCGCAGATCATCTTTCCCTCGGCATCGCCCTCGGCATGCCCCGGATAAACAGCCACGTTCAGAATCGCATCGCGGTCGAGCAGGTCGATCGCCGCCTCGATTGCGGGCATGGTGGTCTCACGCAGGGTTGTGATCGACTTATCACCGCCGGGAAGCCAACCGAGATTGAACATTCCCGCCTTAATCGGTGTTTGAACGTAGTTTTTCACATTATGGTGCGAATCATGTATCAGCGTGTAGTTTTCAGGACAACCAACCTCGCGCAGGCGCTTTGCAGTCGATTCCACCGCCTGTGCCTGAATATCAAAGGCATAAACGTGACCGCGCTCGCCAACGGTGCGGCAAAGAAATTCGGTGTCATAGCCGTTCCCCATCGTAAAATCAACGGCAACGTCGCCCTCCTTGAGGTGGTTGAGAATAAAATACTTGTGCAGCTCTAAAAGATCAATCATGGTGCTCTCTTTTCTGTGTTTTTTTCGGGGTAAATCACTTATTGTGCAGATCCGATCGCAAGAACTTAAAGGCACAGTTCCCGCGATTACGAATGCGGCTGCACCCAGAACTGCAAGCGAGCGAGCGGAATAGCTTTTTACGTGCTCGGTGCGGAAGGTGTCAATCGGTTCCTCATCATCGGGGCTGCGATAGATGTCCACCTGCGTGATGCAGGTCTGCTTGATATAGGGATTGCCCGCAGTTTCCTGCCAATCTCTTGCCAGGCGCTTTGCGGTGGACTGGCAGGCGTCCTTCACCTCGCGGCACTTGCGCGTGAGCAGCTCCTTTTTGGTTTCGGGACGGGGATCCTCCTCCCAGTCGATTACGTCCTCATCGCTCTCGAAAACCGTTACGGTTTCCTCGCCCTCGCAGTTGCAAACCGAAATTTCCTCGCCTTCGCAGCAGGGAGTTGCGCTGTTGAGCTCCTCGTCGGGATTCACAATGGTCAATTTTTCTTCCATGTTCATGTCCTCCGTTTATCTGTAATTAGTATGTCAGAAAGTGTGCGGGGTTATTCTCTCGGTGCATCAAGATTTACCGTGATGATAAATCCGTTCATGTTATCGCCCGAAATTGTGTATTCATAGTTTTGCGGAACCTTGACCGTGGTCAGATCGGTGTCAGCCGCCGCAACGTAATAGACCTCATAGTTGTTTCCGTCGGCTCCCTCGATCAGCAGATGCTCATTGCCTGCATATTGCTCGGCAAGGAGCGCAACGTATTCCTCAAGGCAGAGGTCCTGCTCGTACATGTAGGTGGAATGCGGAATGCCAACGTAGCGGAAGCAGTATTCGTATCCGTCCACGCCCGTGATATCCGCCTTGCTTTCGGGATAACGAACCACGTAGCCGTATTTGTAGCAATTCTGATAGATCCAATGGCTGTCAACATCGAGATAACCGCCCGCGTTCGTGCGAAGCGAGAGGCAATATCCCGTGTGGTGGTCGGAATAGCCGGGAGGGGTGCTCGAGGTTGTGGAGTTTGCCTGATCATCATAGGAGCGATATGCCGACGAGATCTTTACCGATCCGTCTCCCTCCAGCTCATAGTATTTGAGCATCATTTGGTTAAAGGCAGCCAGCGCCGTGCGGTCGAGCTTCCAGCCGTTGCCCGTCGGTATGTATGTGTTGTAGATCCCCTCGTATTTCACGCGCTCATTGTCGATCACAACGAGGTTATTGGTGGCGGTGGGGAAGTGGTAAACGGTACTCATATTCACGATCAGGAGCACACCTGTGTGAATATCCTCCTGTGCCTTTGTGATCGAGGCATAGGTAATCTCGTCGGTTGGTGTTTTATCCTCGCCCGACGTTTGACCCCCGTCATTGTTGGGGGGCGGGGTCATGCTTCCGTAGTAGTCAACAACGGAGCAGATCAGAAAGATCGTGAGCGTCAACACGATGGCGATTCCAACGATTGCCATTGCAAAGAGAGCAATGCGTCCCTGACGGTCGCGCTTGATGCGCTGCTCGCGATTGCTGTGCTTGAGGGTGTTGAAGCTGCGTGATGGGGTGGAATGGTTTGCCATTGCGCGTACACGCTTCCTTTCTTTTTTTTTGGAAAGGGACGGTTGCAATTGCCGCCGTCCCATTTTGTTGCTTTTTGAATTAGCCTTCGAGTGCGTCCTTGATCGAGAAGTCCATGCGACCCTTCTTATCCAGACCGATATACTTCACCTTTACAACGTCGCCAATCTTGAGCACGTCCTCAACCTTGTCGATTCTGCGAGGAGCGATCTTGGAGATGTGAACCATGCCCTCCTTGCCGGGAGCATATTCAACGAAGCATCCGAATTCCTTGATGCCCGTAACGGTACCCGTGTAGATCGCGCCAACCTCGGGCTCGAACACGATTGCGTCGATGCAAGCCTTAGCAGCAGCAGCCTGGTCGCCGTTCACTGCGGCAATGTGGATGGTTCCGTCGTCCTCGATGTCGATCTTGGCACCGGTGTCGGCAACGATCTTCTGGATCACAGCGCCGCCCTTACCGATTACCTCGCGGATCTTGTCGGGGTCGATCTTCATGGTGGTCATCTTGGGAGCATATCTGGAAACCTCTGCTCTGGGAGCGGGGATTGCCTTGAGAATTACCTCGTCGATGATATAGTCACGACCAATATGGGTCATCTCAAGTGCCTTCTTGATGATCTCGGGGGTCAAACCGTCGATCTTGAGGTCCATCTGAATCGAGGTGATACCTGCGTGAGTTCCTGCAACCTTAAAGTCCATGTCGCCGTAGAAGTCCTCAAGGCCCTGAATGTCGAGCATGGTATCCCAAGAGCCGTCCTCGGCGGTAATCAGACCGCAGGAGATGCCTGCAACGGGAGCCTTGATCGGAACGCCTGCATCCATGAGTGCGAGCGTGGAGCCGCAAACCGAGCCCTGCGAGGTCGATCCGTTGGACGAAACAACGTCAGAAACCAGACGGATTGCGTAGGGGAATTCCTCCTCGGAGGGAAGAACGGGAACGAGCGAGCGTTCAGCAAGTGCACCGTGACCGATCTCGCGGCGTCCGGGGCTTCTTACGGGCTTTGCCTCACCGGTGGAGAAGCCGGGCATGTTGTAGTGGTGCATATATCTCTTGGAGGTCTCGGAGTCGATACCGTCGAGCATCTGTGCCTCGGAAAGAGTGCCAAGGGTTGCAACGGTGAGCACCTGCGTCTGTCCACGAGTGAACAGACCCGAGCCGTGGGTGCGGGGAAGCACGCCAACCTCGCTGCCGAGGGGTCTGATCTGATCCATACGTCTGCCATCCACACGCTTCTTGTCAACAAGCAGCCAACGGCGAACGATCTTCTTCTGAATCTTGTAGATCACCTCGTCCATCATTGCGGGCAGGTTGGGATATTCCTCAGCGAATTTTTCAACGATTGCGTCCTTGATCGGAACCATTCTTGCATCGCGCACGTTCTTATCGTCGGTGTCGAGCGCTGCCATCACGTCCTTTTCGCAGAATGCGAATACGGCGTCAAACATATCGTGGTCGAGCTCGCAGGAGGGATACTCAAACTTCTTCTTACCAACCTCGTCGATGATGGCGTTGATGAAGCCGAGCAGATCCTTGATCTCCTCGTGAGCCTGCATGATTGCGCGATACATGGTGTCATCGTCAACCTGGTTTGCACCTGCCTCGATCATCACAACCTTCTCGGTGGAGGCTGCAACGGTGAGCTGCAGGTCGCTCTTCTTCTGCTGCTCAAAGGTGGGGTTGAGAACGATCTCGCCGTCAACCAGACCCATGAACGCGCCGCCGATCGGGCCGTTCCACGGAATGTCCGAGATAGCCAGAGCGGTGGATGCACCGATCATTGCGGTGATCTCGGGCGAGCAGTCGGGGTCAACCGACATCACGGTGAGTGTGAGGGCAACGTCGTTGCGCAGATCCTTGGGGAAAAGAGGACGGATGGGGCGGTCGATCACACGGGAGGTGAGAACTGCCTTCTCCGAGGGCTTACCCTCTCTCTTGAGATATCCGCCGGGGATTTTGCCTGCAGCGTACATACGCTCGTCGAAGTCAACCGACAGGGGCAAAAAGTCGATGCCGTCGCGGGGCTTCTCGGATGCGGTTGCGCAGCAGAGCACAACGGTGTCGCCGTAGCGGCAGAGCACCGAGCCGTTTGCAAGACCTGCCATCTTACCGGTTTCGATCACCAGAGGGCGGCCTGCATAGGTATACTTGAACACCTTGTAGTTTTTGAACTCCATAGCGGAGCTGATGGGATTGGACATTTTTAGTTTCCTCCGTTTTGATTTTTGTGTGTTGCCATGCGCGGCAACTGCGTGTGGAATCTTACGGAGGTTTAGCACTTAACCGCAGCTCCGATTGCGCTCGGGGACACGGTTAACTGCTAATCCAACGTAAGAATGCGTGTGGCAGACCGAAAAAACGGACAGGGAGCAAGGGCAGTGACTTTTGCCGCTGCTCTGGCTCCCTTGAAAGTCTTATTTTCTCAGTCCGAGCTTGCTGACGATCGCACGGTAGCGCTCGATGTCCACCTTCTGGAGGTAGTTGAGCAGATTTCTTCTCTTACCGATCATCTTCTGAAGGCCGCGGCGGCTGTGGAAGTCCTTCTTGTTGGACTTGAGGTGCGCGGTCAGGTTGTTGATGCGGGAGGTCAGAAGTGCGATCTGAACCTCGGGAGAACCGGTGTCTCCCTCGTGGGTTGCGTACTGCTCAATGAGAGTCAGCTTTTCGTCTTTCTGCATGGTATTTTTCACCTTTCTTTTGTTTTTGGCGTTTCGCTCAGCAGTCGGTGGGTGAACAGCCGTCTGTAACGGCCTCGTATCCGACAACCGGGCTCACGTCATACATACATATTATACCACAGCTTTTCTGATTTGTAAATAGCTTTTCAAAATTTTATTAACCAAAATTTTTCTTTTTTTCATCTTTTTTCGTGCATTTTCCCAAAATACGGACCGCAAGGGACTTTTACACACCCTCGCGGTCCGCATCTTATTTTATTCTGCCGAAATGATATAATCGTAGATCGGCTGACCGCCGCTGATCGTCACGATTTCAGCTGCCTCGCCAATCTTGGAGCGGAGGAGAGCAACCGCCTTTTCGGCTCTCTCGTCGCTGATGCTTGCGCCGTAGAACACGGTCAGATAGGATGCATCGGCAAACGCCTCGGCGATCGCGGTGATGTATTCCTCCTGCGTGTCAACTGCGCGAATGATCTTGCCATCCACAAGAACGAGCGTTTGTCCGTTCTTGATCTCAATGCCCTCGATTGAAGTGTCGCGCACGGCGTAGGTTACCTGCGCGGTGCGAACGTTGGCGATCGCCTCGTTCATAGATGCGGTGTTGGTTTCCTCGTCGGCGTCGGGATTGAAGCCGATCATTGCCGAGACACCCTGCGGAACGCTTTTGGTGTTCAGCACAATCACCTTTTTATCGGTGACGAGCTCTGCTGCCTGGCAGGCAACGAGATAGATGTTTTTGTTGTTGGGCAGGACGTAAACGGTGTGGGCGGAGGTTTTTTCAATTCCGTTGAGAATGTCCTGTGTGCTGGGGTTCATGGTCTGACCGCCGTAAACGATCTGATCCACGCCGAGATCCGCAAAGGTATCGCGGATACCCTTACCCATGCAGATGCTCACAAAGCCGAAATCCTTTTCAATCGCGTCCTTTTTGGGCTGGATGGGGGATTCGTTGGGCTTGTTCTTCTCGGTCGATTTGGAAACGAGCGTCGAATGCTGACGGCGCATGTTTTCCACCTTCATGGTTTCAATCTCACCGAACTCCAGTGCCTTTTCAATCACAAGACCGGGATGGTTGGTGTGGATATGAACCTTGATCAGGTCTTCTGCATCCACGAAAACGGCGCTGTCGCCGATGCCGCAGATCATTTCATAGAATTCGGATGCCGTGCCCTCGCCCATAAATTCGGGGCTCTTGGCAACGATGCACTCGGTGCAATATGCAAACTCGATCGAGTCGGTGTCAAAATCGGCAAAGGATGCCTCTGCGGGAGTCGCATCCTCGCTGCTCTCGGTCGCCTCAACGGGCTCGCCCTTCAGCGCTGCCATCATACCCTCGATCACGAACAGGAAGCCGTAACCGCCCGCGTCCACCACGTTTGCCTCCTTGAGAACAGGGAGCATCTCGGGGGTTTTTGCAAGCGTTTCCTGACCAACCTTGTAAACGAAGGAAAAGAGCTCGGCGGGATCATCCTTGTAGGGCTTTTTGCCCACCTTTTTCTGTGCCTCCTCGGCACAAACGCGCATCACGGTAAGGATCGTGCCTTCTGTGGGCTTCATCACCGCCTTATATGCCTCCTCGGTTCCTTTCTTGAGGGCGGCTGCGATGTCCTTGCAGCTTGCGCGGTCAAGACCCTTGAAAGCCTTTGCAAAGCCGCGGAAGAAGAGCGACAGGATCGCGCCCGAGTTACCTCTCGCTGAACGCAGAGCTGCGTTTGCAACCTTGTCGGCACATTCCGAAACGCTGCCGCTCGTGCCCGCAAGCGCGCGGACCGAGGTGAGGGTGAGGGTCATGTTAATGCCCGTGTCCCCGTCGGGAACGGGAAATACGTTCATATTGTTGACAACCTCTTTGTTATTGTCGAGTGCGTTTGCGGCGGAAATGACCATTCCGCACAGAATTTGTCCGTCGATTTTCATATCCGATTACCTCTCTGTTCCAAGGAAGAATAATGCGAGGGTGCCGGGACCCGAATGGGAACCGATCACAGGTCCGATGAAGTTGATCTGAATATCCTTGATGCCAAACTCCGCCGTGATGCGGTCGGCAAGATATTTTGCGCCGTCGATGCAGTCGCCGTGGCTGATAAACACCGTTTTGTTTCGGTCGGGATACATCGTTGCCTTCATTTTCTGAACCATTGCTTCGATAGCAGCCTTTCTGCCGCGCGCCTTAAGCACGTTGATCAGCTTGCCCTCATTGTCCACGTGAAGAACGGGCTTGATCTGGAGCAGGGAACCAACCACTGCCGATGCTGCACTCACGCGACCGCCTCTCTTGAGGAAGAACAGATCGTCTACCGTGAACCAGTGGCAGAGATTAAGCTTGTTGTTTTCCACAAAATATTTTACGGTGTCAATGTCGGCACCCGTTTGCTGCAGCTTTGCAGCGAGATAGACCAGGAGTCCCTGACCCATCGAGGCACAGAGCGTGTCAACCGCATAGAGCTTGCGGTCGGGGTATTTTTCGGAGAGCTCCTGCAGCGCGAGCATCGACGCGCCAAAGGTGCTGCTGAGTCCCGAAGAGAAGCCGAGATAGAGAATATCCACGTCCTCCGCCTCCAAAGCAGCGCCGAATTCGGCAAGGAAGCGGTCGAGATTGATCGCGGAGGTGGTAGCCCCCTGCTTTGCACGCAGCTTCGCGTAGACCTCCTGAATATCAACCTGGTTGTTCTTCACAGGGGCTTCGCCCTCCATGATGACCTCCATTTGGATCGTGCGTACACCGAGCTCCTCATACGTCTGAGCGGTCAGATCGGCACAGGAGTCGGTAAAGATCACATATTTTCTCACGGTTGGATTGCTCCTTTTCTTTGTTTTTATGAATTATCCGAAATGTAGAATACGATTAAATGTGGTTTTCAATACTACTATTATAAACCGTTTCGTGCAGTTTGTCAATCCTTTTTTGCTTTTCCGTTCAAGGATTGCACCAAACTCGAGAGATCGTCAAGCGGATCATCGTCGCCGTCGGGCTTTTTTGCCCCCTCGGATTCCTTGATTACACCTCTGAGATTATGATAGAATTTTGAGAGTGTGGCGTAAAATATGACCAACTCCTCCTCGGAGATGCCCTCACCTGCGCGCTCTTGAATTTTCATTGCCTCGGCGCTGATGCTGTCGGCAAGCTCGCGTCCCTTTTCGGTGAGCCTGATAGGGGAGTTGTAATTTTTTCGTTTTCCGCGCGCAGTTTCCTGAATTTCCACATAGCCGTTCTCACGCAGCCTCTCAATTTCGCGCGAGACCAGCGAGCGGGAGATGTGACTGCGCTCTGCAAGCTCGGCAGAGGTGAGACCGTCGGGATGGTCTCGGAGCTCGTAGATCCAGAACATATGCACGCTTTTGACCCCGAAATGCGGCGCAAAGTCGAACTTGATCCGATGGATGCATTTGTGGATGCCGTCGATCAAAAGGGTGAAAATGTAAAATCTTTCGGCAATCATCGAAGGAATTTTCGTCTCCTTATTATCAGATTATCGGTTGAATGCGCTTGCAGGTCCTTGATTGGACCTTAGGAATATATATGTTTACAAGTGAACATCCACAAACCATTATAGCACAGAATAACGGTTTTGTCAACTCTTTTGGAATTTTTTATCAGAGAAAACCTGATTTTCATCGCAAAAAGCGCTTGATTTCTACATTATTATATGCAGAATCGCGATAAAAACTGTCCCTCATTCAAAAAAACGCAAAAAAGGGAACTCGTAAAAACAAGACAGGTCGAAGGCGGAGCGACATAAGTGAGAGTGGGGGCGCGGGCGAGGTCGACAAATCCGACAGACCGACATAGTCCCCTGAAACGAAACGGAGCGGAAACAAAACATAATTGCGGTAAAGGAGAATAAAATTGGAATGAAAGGGGACAAAATCGTGGCGTACCCTCTTGACTTTTCCGAAAAACTTTGCTATAATATGTGAGCAACATAAAATTTCGGGGTGTGGCGCAGTTGGTAGCGCGCGACGTTTGGGACGTCGATGCCGCAGGTTCGAACCCTGTCACTCCGACCAAAAAAGAAAAGATACCTCACGGTATCTTTTCTTTTTTGCTTGATGTGTCAATTTGAAGCTGTTTTGCGTAGCAAAATGCAGGTTCGCATTCCCCGCTCGGAGATCGGCAAGCTCGCTTGTCAGACGGAGAGCGCGGGAATCACGTAGCGAAGCGGAGTTACCCTGTCACTCCGACCAAAATTTGTGCTTTATGCACTAAAAAATCAGTCCTTTTCGTAAGATAAGGACTGATTTTTTTGTTTATTTTCAAATGTCACGATCAATGGATTCTCGGTAAAAACAGCATCAAAGATAATTAACCGCCAAGATCACGACGCTTGTTACGATCATAACGATACCGACCACGCGGTTTAAGGTTTTTGCGTCAGCCTTGTTGGCAATTTTCGATGCAATTCTTGCCCAAAGTAACGTAAATACAGCACACAGCACGAGGCAAAGAGCATCGGGCATTCCTCCGATTATAAAATGGCTGATGCCCCCGGTAAGAGCCGTGAACGCCATAATAAACACGCTTGTGCCGACCGCCAAGTGCATAGGATAACCGAGGAAAGAAGTCAGAACGAGCAACAGCATCATCCCGCCGCCAGCTCCTGCAAAGCCGCAGATAAAGCCGACGAATATACCGCCGACAATCGCCTTGATCAGCCTGCTTTTCGGAGAGCTTTTTTCCAATTGCTCTCTCGTTTTGTTGACGGGCTTGAGAAGAAAACGTAATCCTATGATAATCAATGCTATCTGCATCGTGCCGCTCATGGCTTGTTCAGGCAGAAAGCTTGCCACAAAGCTTCCGATCATCGTTACGACAAGCACGCTCAAAAGCAAGGGCAAACTGTTTTTCACATCCAAGTTCCCGCTTTTCTTATAGGTATATGCACTAACGAGGCTTGCCAGCACGTCGCTGATCAATCCTATGCCAATCGCCTCGTAGGCGGGGACACCCCAAAATGTTATGAGCATAGGGCCTATAACCGCGGCAGCACTCATCCCTGCAAATCCCGTTCCAATGCCCGCGCCGGCTCCCGCGATGAAGCACACAAGTATTTTTATTAAAATATCTCCCATAATAAACTCCGTTAATCTATTGTTTGTTGATGAGATATTATATCATATTTTTATGAATATTTCAATCGTTTACTTGACATTCACCCATATTTATGCTATAATCTTAGCGTTGAATATTTGTCACCGGAGGCAGCGTACCGTAGTACCGTAATGCCGGATTAGGTGTCCAAGTGAGCTTGGGTTATTGCATTTGCAAAGCCTGAGCTCTATTTTTATTTTGGAGGTATTTTATGAAAAACACGAAGGTTACTCTTGTGCCGCTTACGGCAGACGACCGTGAGAATTTTATCCTTGACAATCAATGGGCGTTCAAGTATGGTGCAATGATGGAGTTCGGTGAACGTGACGACCATATGGATTTTGACGGTGAAATCATCTCTCGCAAAACCATCGAGCGTTGTATCGACTCGCCCGATAGCGAGACCTACCGCATCGTTGTTGATGGCAGACGGGTTGGAGGCGTTATTCTGAAGATCAACAAAGAAACGCATCACAACGAGCTGGAGATTCTGTTCGTTTCCCCCGAGGAGCACACCAAGGGCATTGGCTACGGCGCGTGGCAGGCGGTTGAGGCTCTGCACCCAGAAACCAAGGTATGGGAAACCTGCACTCCCTATTTTGAAAAGCGCAATATCCATTTCTATGTCAACAAGTGCGGCTTCCAAATCGACCAATTTTGGTGCGAGTATTTTCAGCCAGAGCATGATATGCCTGATGCAGACGAGCGTGATCCCGATGAAGGTCCTGACGAAATGTTCCGCTTTATCAAGGTGATGAAGCCGTAACCTGTTTTCTTTGTTGTTAGCAGTTCATTATTTTTCGTATCCGATTGTTTTTTTTTTTTTTGCGCCGAGTTTGTAACACATTTGTAACGCCACATATGATATTATAATATGACAATTGGAATTTATCAAAAAAATACGGGTGAATAAATCATAAGTAATAAATTCGGCTATGAAAAGCAACAAAACCTGCCCTTGATTCGATTTTTAGCAGGAATACCGTCATTTATTGCGGTTTTGGTATCAGCAATTCTTGTTTTTGTTGATACAGATATGACTATCGAAATCAAAAGAACCGCAGAAGCAACCACAATTGACATTGTAGGACGGCTTGATACAACTACCGCACCCGAGCTGGACAAAACCATTAACGAGGATATTACAGGCGTAAAAAATCTCGTACTCAACTTAAAGTGTCTTGAATACATCTCCATTGCGGGACTTCCCGTCCTTCTCGGCGCGCAGAAAAAGATGCAGAAGATTGGATCAATGAAGCTCATTAACGTTTGTGAAGAGGTTATGGAAGTGTTTGAAATGACCGGCTTCTCAGACATTTTGACGATTGAATAAAAAATAATTCGTATTGAATGAAATCGGAAAGGTGATTATTATGACAAAGAGAACAAAAGTTTTTAGAATTATCATTAGCGTTTTACTTGCAATTACTATGATTATTAGCGCATTTTTTGCCTTCTTTTTCTGCCTGTATTTTGCAAAAGACCCGTACGGTATTTATGTTGCCGGCATAGCCGTTTGCAGAGATAATAACGATGACATCTTGGGTGACGGCACGGTGTACTATGATGAAAGCAACAACATCCTCACCTTTAACAATGCTACCATTGAGTACGAAAGTACGGTTGTGTATTCAGAAATTGATCTACATATTCAACTGATCGGTGAAAATAAATTGATCTGTACCAACGAGGAATACGCTATCGGTATTTTCGCAGGCGACTACAACCTCTACAAGGATCTTGCGATTATAGGAGATGGCTCGCTGACAATTGAGCTTCCGAACGCAAGCGATGAGGCGGTAGGTCTTTCTGCTGCTAATCTTACCGTCGCAACCGATCTGACTATCACAACTTCCGATTGCGAAAATATGGTGAACGGAATGGTTTGCGCAATTGATCTGATGGTTGTGAGCAAAGCAACTGTCATTGTAAATAACGGGGCGGCAGCAAAGTACAGTTCAGCCGTACGCGTTCGCGGTAACGCGTTCTTCGAGGAGGGAACTACTCTCAAAGCTTCTACGTATTCCGATACTACCGGAATTTGCAAGGGACTCACGGTTAGCGGAGATTTGTTCTTGGGCAAAGACACTACACTTGAGGTTTCCATTGATGACAGCAATACCGATCAGGGCGAGTGCATCCGTGTAAGCGGTCTTATGGAAATTGGAATCGGTTCAACTGTGACAGCTTCTTCAAAGAATGCCTCTGCTATTGAGTGCTTCGGAGCTATTGAGGCAAATAAGGGGGCGGCAATTTCTGCTTCCTCCGAGAAAAATGACTATGATATTTTCTGCAGCGGAGCTGTGGTAAACTTCGGTGCTACCTTTGAAGGTGAAATTGATGCTATCGGCGGACTCCACAATCGGGATTAAAGCTAATAAGCCTTCAATAACGGAGTTGTTCTATGAAGCGATTAAACTATATTGACGGACTCAAGGGCTGGTGTGCCGTATGATGCTATGAACATTGCGATCAATTTTGCTATCCATATGGTCGTTAGTGTATTTATCACGTGGGTATCCTCCAAAACGATTACACCCTTGACAAATTATATGTGTAATAAAGTAAGGGGCTGTGAGAAATGCATCTCCTAAAAAAAGAAAGAAGTATGACAAACATGAAGCATCAGTTGGGCGTGATGGATCTGTATCCGATTTCTGCCAACAAAACACCAATGGAAAACAATCCTTTTTTTCAGGTCAAGCTGAAGGCGCCGGTGAATGCAGAACGCTTACATACAGCAGTAAAGCAATCCCTGGGTGAGCATCCGCTGTTTGCCTGTACCCTGCGGTATAAGAAGGAATATTATCTTGAGACCAACGAAAAAGAATTTCTGCTGATCCGCGCAGCCGAAGAAAACAGGCCGCTTGCCTTTGGTGATGCCACAAACGGTTTTTTGTGGCAGATGTGCTATGATGAATACACCATTTCCTTTGAATGGTGCCACGCAATCAGTGACGGCAAAGGCGCTTTTGCCTTCTTTTCCTCGGTGCTGTGTCATTATTTCGGTGTGGAGCGACCGGTAGAGCCTGCGTTGGAGCTGGGCCTTGAAAGCCTCTATAATAAAGCGGAGAAGGGGATTTCTCAAAAGAAACAGGCGCCGGGATTTGCAGCCAATGCAATTCCATTTCTCAAACGCGGTTATCGAACGGATTGCCACATTCTGAAAGCGCCCATGAGCGAGGTGCTTTCCGTTGCAAAGAAGTGTAATTCCTCTCCGGCAGCGGTGCTGTCGCCTTTGGTTTCCATGGCACTGCGCAAACATATAAACCCAAAGGCAAAGAACAAAAATGTCAGATGCAGTGTGGTGATTGACTGCCGCGCCCCAATGGGTTTTCACACCATGCACAACTGCATCATCTCCAAGAACATTACATACATTGACCGTTATGATACGATGGATTTCGCTCGCGTAAGCACGATTTACCGTTCACTTCTCGATCTTGCCGTGCAGAAGGAAAACATTGTAAAGGCGGCAACGGAATTCATTGATACGGTAGGACCTCTTGTTTCCATAAAGCCTCGCTTCCTGCAAAAAGCGCTGGCAAAGGTTGTTTTCGGTGTGATGAAACATTCGGAATGCAATTTTGTCTTTACCTATCTTGGCAAAATAGATTTGCCGGATGAAGTGATGTCCGAACTTGCTGACTTCAATTTCCGCTCCTGGCCGGATTTCAGTGAATGCAACGTTGCCGCGATTGATTTTGGCGGCACGCTGATTTTGAACATTTGTGAAAATTTTCAGAACAAGCAGATCGTTCCTGATCTGATTGATATTTGCAGCACGGTAGGCATTCACTTTGAAACAGTGGATGTGATTAGCTTTGAACAAGCAAATTTGAGGCTTACGATCTGAAGCGCGAAGCATCTATGTAAAATGGACCGAGCAAACGAATTTTTGAGGGCTGACGGAATCAAACCGTCAGCCCTCCTTTTGCGTCATTTTGGGAACCGTTTTGTCAAATTTCGACATATACTGTAATGGTGCGCACCAAGTTTGATAAAGGAGGAAGAATATGAGCAAACAAAATTCTTTTATGCGAAATGGTTCCAATCGGTATACGGGCTGCACACAGAATAATGTCGGCAGCTGCAACAATCCTTGTCCCTGCTGTGATGAGGATGAAGGACAGAAATCTTGCGTGATCTGCCCGCCCGGACCGCAGGGGCCTGTTGGACCGCAGGGCCCTGCCGGAGAGGTTGGACCGCGCGGTCCCCGTGGTCCCGCAGGACCGCAAGGTCCCGTTGGTGAGACAGGTCCAGCAGGTCCTCAAGGTCCCGTTGGTGAGACAGGTCCCGCAGGTCCGCAAGGACCCATTGGTGAGACAGGTCCCGCAGGCCCACAAGGTCCTGTTGGTGAGACAGGTCCCGTAGGTCCCGCAGGACCGCAAGGTCCCATTGGTGAGACAGGTCCCGCAGGTCCTCAAGGTCCCGTTGGTGAGACAGGTCCCGCAGGCCCGCAAGGTCCCGTTGGTGAGACAGGTCCCACAGGACCGCAAGGTCCCGTTGGTGAGACAGGTCCCGCAGGACCGCAAGGTCCCGTTGGTGAGACAGGTCCCGCAGGACCGCAAGGTCCTGTTGGTGAGACAGGTCCCGCAGGACCACAAGGTCCCGTTGGTGAGACAGGTCCCGCAGGACCGCAAGGATTGCAGGGGATTCCCGGCGGTGTGTTGAGCTATGCCGATTTTTACGCTCTGATGCCGCCCGACAACGCCGCAACGGTAGTTCCCGGGGCTGATGTAGCATTTCCGCGAAACGGTCCGATCGCCAACACCAATATCGGGCGTCTTGATGACGTGTCGGTGAATCTTGCGCCTATTGGCACCTATCTGGTTCTGTTTCAGGTCAGCGTCACCGAGGCGGGGCAGCTTCTCCTGACGCTCAACGGTCAGGAGCTGGATTATACCACGGTGGGCCGTGCCACGGACAGCTCGCAGATCGTTGGCACGGCGATTGTGTCGACCACAGAGATCAATTCGATTCTCACGGTTCGCAATCCTGCAGGAAATGCAGCAGCACTTACCATTACCCCTGTGGCAGGCGGTACGGAATCGGTGTCTGCGCATCTTGTGATCGTTCAGATCGCTTGAGCACTTGCGGTGGCAACCGCTGATTTTGCGCGTTTGCAGCCTTGATAGAGGGGGAGACCAATTTCAGTGATGCGGTTGGTCTCTTTCCCTTTTTTATGATATGCTCTTGATTATTTTCCCGTTTGCTTTTCCTCAAAAACGATTGACAAGACCGTTTTTCTATGGTAAAATAACCTCGAAAAAACACTGTTGAGATTGTTGTCTCAACGTGTGCTTCAATTCGGCTCAAGCTGCTCGACAGGGAGCAGAGGAGGGAATGCATGAACGAAGGAATGCGGGAGCTGCTCTCGGCGATTGATGCTCTGCGTGATGGGGAGACTCTCACGCTCAAGCGCGGTGCGCAATACGATATCCGGCAGGACGAGTGCGCGGTGCTCCATGGCTACCATGCAAGCAACACCGCCACGCGAGCGGAAAATCCAACGGGAGAGCGCAAAACAGCCATCTTTTTGCGCAACAAAAAGAATATTACGATCGACGGAAACGGCGCCACGCTCATGATCCACGGTATCATGACACCGCTTGTGATCGACTCCTGCGAACGGGTCACGGTCAAAAATCTCACGGTTGATTATGCGCGTCCTACTATGAATGAATATTGCATCGAATCCTCCGACGGCGGTGAGAGCATTCTGCGCATGGCGGAGGATTGTCTCTACGAGGTTGTGGAAGGCGAGCTCTTTTTCTGCGGCGAACGCGACCAAAGCGGCAAGCCTCTGTGGCGGATGCCTACCAAGGGGCGTGAGATTTTGTCGATGTACTGTGATCCTCAAACCAAGCAGGTGCGCTTCTTTGGACGCGAGGAAGGCGACCGTTTTCCCTCTATTCCCACGATCGAGCATGCCGAGGACCTCGGTGGCGGACGTGTACGCGTGGTCTGGAAGAACAAAAATGCATCCTTGCCCGTGGGATGCACCGTTCAAACGCGCAACGTGCGGCGGGACGAGCTGGGCGGACTTTTTCAATACTGTAAAAATCTGCGGCTGGAAAACCTGCGCATTCGTTTTATGCACGGCTTTGGTTTGCTTTGCCAATATTGTGAGAACGTGACCTACCGTGCCCTTGACTGCACACCGGGTGAGGGCCGTACGATCGCCTGCAACGCCGATTTCTTTCATTTTTCGGGATGCAGCGGACATATCCGCATTGAGCATTGCATCGCGGCGGGGGCACACGACGATTTCGTCAACGTTCACGGCACGCACATGCGCATTGTGGAGGCCGAGGGGCGCACTCTGCTCGTTCGCCTTGAAAATCCCAACACGTGGGGGCTTCGTGCATTTCGTGCGGGGGAGCGAGTCGACTTGATCCGTTGGAACACCATGCTCCCCTATGCCTCTCGCCGTGTGCGCAAAGCCGAGCAGGTCAACGAAACCGATTTCCTCCTTACACTTGATCGGTCATTGCCTACCGTTGAGGTGGGACGTGACGTGGTGGAGAATGCCACCTGCACCCCCCGCCTGACCGTGCGCAACTGTTATTTCGGACCCTCCATGGGCAGAGGTATCCTTTGCACCACCCGAAAAAGAATTCGCATTGAGCAAAACGCCTTTTATAAATTGGGCGGTAGTGTGCTCTACGTTGCGAGTGATTGCAATTTTTGGATGGAGTCGGGCTACACAACCGACCTCCTCTTTCGCGCCAACACGCTGGTGGATTGCGCCTATGGACCGGGGAAGCACTCCGCGCCTCCGATCTACGTCAAGGCAGAGGTCGAGGCAGGTGTAACACCGCCGCCCGCGGTACACCGTCATATCCGCCTGATCGGAAACTGCATCGTTGGAGAGTGTGATACCCCATGGAGCAACGAATACGCCTACGTTGGTAAAGTAACCGACCGAAGAAACACCTTTGAGAGGAGAGACGAGCATGAAAAATAAGACGGAGATCAAAAGTGCCGCCGCGCACACCTGGTGCAACCCGCTGCCGATCCCACAGATTCCGAGAGGGAAGGACGAGTGGTATCGAGGCGAGCCGGGCATGTTCAACCATGAAAACAAGCCCGCGCGCGATACCTATCCCGACTACCGCTCCATCAGCGATCCCACGGTGTTTTATCACGGTGGAAAATGGTATCTCTATCCCAGCTACGGCATGGCTTGGGTGAGTGAGGATTTTCAAAATTGGAAGCATCACCGCACCGATCCCTATTGTCCCAAATACAGTCCAACTATCGTTCCGTGGAAGGGAAAATTTCTGCTCACGAGCTGGAATTGTCCGCTTTATCTTGCCGACAACCCGCTCGGTCCCTTTGAGCTGCTGGGGGATTTCGTCCTGCCGAACGGCACCCCCTTCAAGCCTTGCGATCCGGGCATGTTTGCAGATGACGACGGGCGTCTCTACCTCTACACCACCGAGCGTTGGCGGCGCGAGGGGAGCGATGAGCGCGAGATGCTGATCGTGGGCTATGAGCTCAATCCCAACGATCCCTGCCACATCATTCGCGGTCCGGTTCGCATCCTGACGCTTGATGCCGAGCACAAGCCCTGGGAGCGCATGGGACTTCATGGACAGGACACCTCCTTCGGCTGGGTGGAGGGACCGCACCTGCTCAAGCACAACGGGCGCTACTATATGATCTACGCCGCACCCGATACACGCATGGCAAACTACTGCATGGCGGTCTATTATTCCGACAACTCACCGCTCGACGGCTTCCAATGTCAGCGCCGCAATCCGCTCACCCTTCATACGAGCGGCATTGTTTCGGGCGCAGGTCACGGATGCGTGGAGCATGGACCCAACGGCTCTCTTTGGGCATTCTACACGATCGCCACGCCCTGCACGCATCATTATGAGCGACGCATCGGCATGGATCTGGTTGACGTGGACGAAAACGGCGAGCTTTATTGCCCCTTTGGAGTCACCGACACACCGCAATACGTGCCGGGATATATCGAAAATCCCACCGCAGAGGGCAACTCACCCATGCTCTATCCGCTCACGGGCGGCATCCGTCCCAAGGCATCGAGCAACGCGCCCGGGCGAGATCCTTTCTATGCAACAGACGAGAGCAACCGCTCCTGGTGGCAGCCCGCACACGGAGACAACGAGCCCTGGATCGAGCTTGATCTCGAGGCGGCGTACCGCGTGAGTGCGCTGCGTCTGTTCTGGCGTGACGTTGGCATCGACTATGCCAAGGGAATCGTTCCCGTGCCGATCGGCTTTGTGCTGGAGGGGGCGCGGCAGGGCGAGTGGTTTACGTTGCTCGATGCCTCCGATGCAGCCGAGGAGAAGAATATCGACTACCGCATTCTCGAGGACGCGGTTTGCGATCGCATCCGCCTGCGCATCACGTCCCGAAACCGCGACATGGAGATCGGGCTTTGCGATCTGGCGGTGTTCGGTGTGTTGGCGGAAAAAACAAGGGTCTGACGAGGTGGTATGATGGAGAAAACCTTTGAATTTCAGTTTGAGGGGCGCCGTGCGGCGGTTGTGATTCCCGACAATGCAAACGGAGAATGGGTTTGGAAGGCGGAGTTCTTCCATGCCTTCGATCAAGCCGAGCGTGCGCTATATGATGACGGCTACACGCGCGTTTACCATTCGGTGAGCGATCGCTACGGCAGCTACGAGGCGATCCGCATGATGCACCGCTTCTACCGATACGTGGTGCGCGAGTTCGGTTTACGCGAGAAATGTCACCTGTTCGGCTTCAGCCGAGGCGGGCTCTATGCCTTCAATTTTTGCCTTTCCTATCCCGAATACGTTGCCTCGCTCTATCTCGACGCCCCCGTGCTCGATATGAAGTCCTGGCCGCCCAAGGGGAGTGCGGAGCAGGCACAGCTCTTTGCCGAATATACGCTCAATGCCGACACGCTTCCGCTGTTTCGCGAAAATCCGATCGACAACCTCGACGAATTTTTTGCGCTTGATATCCCCCTGATGGTGGTCGCGGGAGCGTCGGATGAGCTCGTTCCGTTCGATGAGAATGCAGGCATTCTGCTCGACTATTGCAGGGAGCGGGGAATTGCCGTGGAAACGGTTATCAAGCCTACCTGCGGACATCATCCGCACTCGCTCGAGGACCCGACCCCGATCGTTTCGTTTGTCAAGCGACACTCCACGCAGAATTGAATGTGCCCGCGTTGATACCGAAACTTTCGTTTTTTTCACATGTTCCTCTTGCATTTTCGGGGGACGTGTGTTATAATATGGCACGGTGACGTTGCCACCGAACAATAAATGTAAAAAATTAACTGCCACCGGGTAGGAAATGCAAAAAGCATTCGTTTGTGCGTCGTTAGGTCTTTGAAGACGCACGCACGGATGCTTTTTTTGAGGAGAGAACCTATGACAAAAATATTTCGTTATTTTACAAAATTCGAGGTTGGCTTGTGGCTTTCGTCGGTTGCCATGATCGTGGCTTCGTTTATCATCTTCGATCGCGTCAACTATCTGACCCTGATTGCGTCGCTCATTGGGATCACCTCGTTGATCTTCTGTGCCAAGGGAAATCCCTTCGGACAGGTGCTGATGGTGCTTTTCAGTCTGATCTACGGCTGGATTTCCTTTCGCTTCACCTATTACGGTGAGATGCTCACCTACATCGGCATGACCCTGCCCATGTCGGTCTATGCGCTGATCTCCTGGCTTCGCAATCCCTATCGGGGGAACAGGGCTGAGGTTGCGGTCAATGTGCTGGGCGCCAAGGAATGCCTCCTGATGTGGGCGCTTGCCATTCCCGTCACGGTGGCGTTTTATTTCATCCTGCGCTATCTCGGCACGGCAAATCTCTTGCCGGGCACGCTCTCTGTCACCACCAGCTTTATTGCGGTCTATCTCACCGCACGCCGCAGCCCTTTTTTCGCGCTTGCCTATGCCGTCAACGATCTGGTTTTGATCGTGCTCTGGACGCTCGCAAGCATTACCGACCTGCGCTATCTTTCGGTGGTTTTCTGCTTTGTTGCATTTCTTTTTAACGATCTCTACACCTTTTTCAATTGGCAGAAAATGAAAAAACGACAGGCAGAAGGATAAGGACGCATGCCCAAAAAGCGCGATCTCAACCGCAGAGGTGAGATCGCGCTTTTTTGTTATTTTACGATTGGCTTATTCAATAATATAGACCTTTGCGTCGGTGTCGCCGAGAACCTCGGCAACGGTGCGCTCCACCTGCCCGTCAAAGGGCAGAATAGGCGGCTCAACGGCTTCGTTTGCGCCATACTGACCAAGCTTCATACCAAGATTTTGAACATAGGTGTTTTCATACATCACGGGGCAGCTCTCGCGCTTCATCGCCACCAGGTGTACCATACGGTAGGCGGCGCGGTCGAAGATATTGTGATGGATCGAATAATTGGAGGCGGTGTTTTCGTAGCTCCAGCCCTTGATGTGCGCGGGTGTGTCGGTGTTATGGCGCTGCTGACCCCAACCGTAGCCCGAATAGCGCAGAATATTGCCCGACATCTCGCAATCGTCGATGTAGCTTTGGGTGTCGCCCTTGGTTTTCTCCAGGAAATATTCGATGGAATACACGCAACGCTCGATCAGATTGTCACGGTAGCGGATATTTGTCATGGTGTAGGTCTTGCCGTTTGTTGTCACCTGATGTGTGATACCTGCGTCATACACCTGATAAATATAGCAGTTGGAAACGTCATAGTCCTCGCATCCGCCGTAGATCTCAATGGCATTGCCGTAGCGCGTCACGCTTCCGCGCTTGCCCTGCGGATAATTGGGGTCGGTTCCGAAATAGTGCTGAATGGTACCGCCGATCCAGCCAATCTCGCAGTTGGAAATGTGCAGACCCACCACGTGACCGCCGCCCGAGATGCCGTGTGCACCGATGTATTTGATGCAGATATTGTCAACCGTGACGTGATCGTTGCGACCGATTGCAATGCCCGTGCGCTTGACAACCGCCTCGATGCTTTCAAACACCTCTGCGGGGTTGCCGCGATCGCAGCGCAGATAGAGCTCGCCAAAGCTCTCACTGTCGATGATCGGGATCGGGAAGTCCTCGCCCTTGGAGGGCTTATCGGTCAGGCGTGCCTCGTAGAGGCAGACCATATCCAGATCGCGCGTCATTTCGTTCGCCATCACAAAGGGGCGCGATTCATCGTCGCGGCAAACGAATTGGGAATGCATATAAGAAGGGATCAGCTTGCGGCAATGCGCCTCGCCTCCGTTGAACACGAGCGTACCGCAATCCAAAATCAGTTCGTTGAGCTTCCAGATATGGTGCTCGGCGTCAAAGAGCGTCCATAGCGACGGATCGGCAAGATCGTGGTCCCAGCCGTAGAGTCGCGGCTTTTCGCCCTCGCCGTAGGCACAATAGGTCACGCCGGGGCGGGTTTTCACCGTTCCGCGGAAAATATCTCCGCGACGGAAGCGCACACCGTCACCACGGCAAAGCTCGGCAGCCGACACGCGTGCCGTTGTTTTCCATGCAGTTTCGGGTGTTTTGCCGTCGGCAGCATCATCTCCATCTGCGCTGACGTAATAGGTTGTGCCCTCAATCGGCATTTCATCCTTCGCGTTCAAAATTGCCTGACGGTGCGCCTCGCACAGCGCGTCAAGCTGCAACAGAAAATCTTTGGTTGCTTTCATAATATGTATCCTCCGTGGTCTGTAAAGACTTGCGTTTGTTCCCTCGCGGAGCCGTTCTCCGTCATAGGAGAGTATACCACATGAAGCGCAGTATGTCAACCCCACATGTGCAGATCAGCGGAATTTGAAGCTTCTTCCGAGCTTAAGGTCCTCAGAGAAGATGCCGTGCGGATGTGCGTTGAGGCATTCCTCAAAGCTCACGTGCTTGAGGGTGATGGGCGTGGAGCGAATGATCTCCACCTCGCCCTCGGTGCCGAGCAGAATCGTCGGATCGGTGTAGCCTTCAATTGTGCAATTCTCAAAAATGATCTTATCGAAATTACCCGCAACGAGCAGGGGAATATCCTCTCTGCCTGCCTCGCAGGTGATATGCACGTTTTTGAAATGGCAGGTGATCTTCTCGTTCTCATCTCCCCAGATCATGCCGGTCTCACTCAAGCGCTTGACCGTGCAGTTTTCATATGCCACCTGTCGCATGGAACGATTGCAGCACCAACGGTGCAGACCGTCAAACTCGACACGGATCAACTCGAACGCCTGCTCGAAGCTGCAGTTTTTGATGGTAAAATTCTCGATCGGACGGCGGATGACCGCGCGGTGGTCGCAATAATAGCTGAAGGGCGTTTGCATGGCGTGGCGGCAATTTTTATCCGACATCCAGCCGTTTTTCTTGCCCTCGTCCGAGAGCTTTTTGCGATGCCCAAAGGGGGATGCGGTTGCACGGCAGCCCTCCACCGTCACGTTGTTTCCGCCAAAGCGAACCGCAATGCAGCTGGTGTTGAGAATGCAGTTGCGCATGATCACGTCGTGATTGTCGAAGCCCGCAAGCGCATCGTCACCCACGCTGAAATCGCAATCCTCAATGAGTGCATTGTCGCAGGTGCGCAGATCTACGCCGTCATGACCGCCAAGCACCTTGATCCCACGGATCGTGATATCGCTGCTCTGAAAGATCGCATGGCACCAATTGGCACTGTTGAGGAAGGTGTAGCCCTCGAGGCGGATGCCACGGCAACGCCAGAAGGACATTCCGTGCGGTCCGCGGTATTTTTCCTCTCCCTCGGGATCATAGCAGTTCACACCGTCGATGTAGGAACCGACCTCGCCAACCACGGCAAAATTCTCGGCATCAAGCGCGCGAATCAAGCCGTTGCACCAACGGCTGGTCGGCCATGCACTTTGTCCCACGCCCTCGGGGCACTGCGTCATATCCACGGGCTCAATGCGATCCTCGGTAAATCCGAAATAATCGAGGTAATCGCGGCTGCCCTTGAGAATGGCACCTGTTTGCAGATAAAGCTCGACGTTTGAGCGGATGCGCAGACCACCCGTGAGATAAACGCCGCAGGGGATGATTACGCGTCCGCCGCCTGCGAGAAAGCAATCGTCGATGGCGCGTTGGATTGCATCTGTCTGAAGCTCGTCGCAAATTCGCGCACCGTAGTCGCGTATATCAAAGATTTTCATGAACAGTACCCTTCCTTTTCCTATTTTACCGATACCTCCATGATACTCCATTTTTTTCGTTTTGTCAACCGATTGAAAACAGAAAAATTTTCTGTTTTATACCGCAAACAGAATATGCAGATTGCGGATTTCGCCGTCCGAGATGCAATCATTGACGGCGTAGGCATGCCGTTCCAGATCATCTCCAATACGTGACGAGAGCCCCTCCTCGCACAACCGCGCAATGATATCGGATGCGATGCGCTCCACGGTTTCTTGTTTGCGCTCTGCATCTTGCGGTGTATTGCCGCTTGAGAGCAGATATTCGAGCGGTGCATGCAGCTCCGCAAGAATCGGAAGCTCACGTAGCGCGCGGAAGGTCCATTTGTAGTAGGGCGTATAGCGTTTGTTGAGCAGAAAGATCGCGCCGAGCGCGTGCTTGACGAATTCCGCGATCGCAAGCTGTGCGGCGGCGGTTTCTCCGCGCGAGATACAACGGTGGTAGTTATATTGCCCCGTCTGACCCATCATCAAAAGCGCGCCTGCCAGCTTTTTGAGCTGCACGTCGCGCGGAAAATAGGCGAGCCCCCTTCGGATTTCGGTAAAAAGGCCGAGATCATCGCGAAATACGCATCCGTTCGTTGCTTCGGCGAGCGCCTGCTCGGGAACGTAGAACCAATCCTTTCCCGAGAGCTTGCCGTCGGGCACGCCGGTTTTTTCGCGAAAAAAGTCCTCCATGCGGAGCACACCGTGTCGATTGCCGCCAACGGGATCGAGCGGAGAGCGCTTGAGCCCCATAAACTCGCGCGGTAGCTTGGCGTAGGCACGCTCAAGCGCGAAGGCGGCGCGGCGGTCAACCGCTGCCTCGTCGGGCAGAAACAGGCAAAAGCCTGGCTCAAAATCGTGGTCTCGCGAAATCTCGTCATCATAGCCGAAGTACTCCGAACCACTCCCGGCAAGACCAACCGCGATCAAGCCCTCGAGCGCAGGGAATTGCTCGCGAATCATGGGGGCGCCGTGCTCCAGATAGAAGCGCTCGGAAATTTCAAGTCCCCGCATTGCCGTAGATCTCCTTTGCTCGCGCCTTGAGCTCCTTTGCATAGAAAAAGTAGCCATAATAATCAAACACCGTTGCGCATTTTTCGCACACGAAGGCATAGTAGCCGTCGCGCTTGTGGTATCCCTCAAGCAAAGCCTCCGCACGCTCCACACAGTCGGCAATGCGCTCTGCAGCCCCCTCCAGACCCAGCTCCGCCTCGGCGGCACTTGCCATGTTGAGATAGGTGATGGCAACTTCGGGGGCTCCGCTCTCGGTCGATTGCATCACCGTGATTGCGGCATGGTAGAGCGCATCTGCCTCTGCATATCTGCCAAGGTCCACCAAGGCGAGCGCCATATTGTTGTAGAGTCCTCCGAGTCGGGAGTCGGTGGGCTCCAGCTCGCGCTCATAGACCGCTTTTGCATGTTCAAAAAGAGGAAGTGCGCGGTCTGCCATGCCGAACGCCTTGTAGACCGTTGCGGCGTTGAGATAGGTGGTTGCCGCGCCCACCTGATGGGAGATATTCATGCGCTCGACCGTTTCAAGCGCATCGTTGGCACATTCCAGCGCCTCGCGCTCGCGTCCGAGCTTGCGATAGAGCCCCATGAGCTCATTGCGCACGAGCAGCTCGGTGCGGCTATCCTGATTTGCAACCGCCTCGGTGAGCCAATAGGACAGATGACGCTCGGCGGCTTCATAATCGTTTTTGTGCAGATGCTCGTCGAGCTTTGCGAGAATACGATCAATCGAGATGCATCCCTTTGCCATTGGAAAACTCCTTTCGGGTATTAAGTAATCCTGTTTTTCCTAAAATAACGCATGATACAGAGCACGAGAAGCGTCCCCAAAATCGGGAAGACCGCACAAACGAGCATGCCTGCCTTGAATGCGATCTGCTCCACGGTGAGCGAGAACTTTTGTGCAAGCTCGGCGGTAAAGGTGGCGGCAGAGACG
>ULQF01024239.1_pt1 | contig 27339 bp, 23 predicted proteins | sample 1954211 | NCBI WGS metagenome assembly ULQF01 (sample SAMEA4835648, study PRJEB28245) | human gut metagenome | biome: gut microbiome; material: fecal sample | place: Denmark | collected 2008 | reverse complement strand
TGATGCAAAGCGAGCTGACACCTGTGTTGCTACCCAAAATTTTGGGGCTGATGATGTTGACGTCGAGCTGCTGCATCACGAGCATAATCAGGATAAAGGGAATAAGCTTGCCGGGGGCGGCAAGCAGCAGAATAAGTGCTGCGGGAAACGCTCCGATGATCAGACCGATAAGCGGAATGATATTCGTGATAGCGATAAATGCCGCGAGAACGATTGCGTAAGGGATACGGAAGACCGTAAAGGCGATATAGAGCAGAATGCCAACGATCAGTGAATCAAGCAGCTTGCCTTCCACAAAACCACCAAAGGAGCGGTCGGCAACTGTGCAGAAGCGCGTGATGCGCTCGTTGGTGCGGTTATCAAAGATTGCGCGGCGAAGCTTCATGATCTGCGCATAGCGCTTTTCCTTAGTGGAGAGCAGATAGATCGAAACAAAAATTCCAAAGATCGAGTCGGTCACGATCGAAATAGTCTCGCCAACGAAAGCCTGGATGGGCTTCATATCCATGCCCGAGAGGAAGTTCATAATCATGTTGCTGGTCTTGTCCAGGTTGACGAACAATGCAGCTGCCTGCTCACGGATTTCCGCCTCGTTCAAATATTCGAGCAGCGATTCGTTGCCCGTGAAGCGCTCGAAAAAGCCGTTGATATGCGTGAAAATATTGTTGATCTGAGCGATTGCAGAGGAGATATGCGCGTTGTAGCTACCGAGGAAGGAGAGGATCGAGTCGATAATCTGCGGAACGATCAGAAGCACAATCAGGGAGATCAGAATCAGCACCGAGAGATAGGTGCACAGCAGCGAAAGGACGCGTCGGAGCGTCTGCGGACGGAGACGGGATAGCACGCGACGCTCAAAAAAGCGGAAGATCGGATTGAGCAGATATGCCAGTGCAAGTCCGATCAGAACCGGACGCAGCAGCATAAAAAGCCACCCGATCCAACGGTTGACCTGCTGCAGATTGATGATACAGACCAGAGCAAGGAAAAGAATGAGGTAGACCCACACTCCAATCGGAAAGCCCTTTTTTTTCGTTGATTTTTCTTGGTTATTCATTGACGTCTCCCAAACAGTAATCTATTATATATTTTATACTATTTTAAGGCTCTCGTCAAGGGAATTCACAGGATTTTCATTTTCTTTACAAAGATTTCTTGCAAATTCCTCAAAAGTGTGCTACAATAGGGACAGAAAATCGGCGGAGTGACGGCTCGCCTCCCTGGCGTTCACCCGATTCTGCCGAAAAAAAGACCGAAAAGAGGACCGAAACGATGCGAATGGAACGCGCAAATGCAAAGATCAATCTTTATCTGAATATTGTGGGACGGCGGGAGAACGGCTACCATGATCTGGTGAGCATTATGCAAACCGTGTCGCTGTGCGACCTGGTGAGCATTGATTTTTATCCGTCGGAACACACCTCGATCGTACTGGCGGCGTCGGGAAACGACGCCATGCCCACCGATTGTCGCAACCTTGCCTGGCGTGCGGCAGAGCTTTTGCTGGGGACGGTTGGACGGAGCGGAGAGGTTCGCATCACGATCGAAAAGCACATCCCGATGGCAGCGGGTCTGGCGGGCGGCAGCAGCGATGCGGCGGCAGTTCTGCGCGGATTGAATGCGCTCTTGGGCTCCCCCTTGAGCACCGAGGAGCTTTGTGTGCTCGGCGCGCGTCTGGGTGCTGATATTCCGTTTTGTATTGTCGGCGGATCAGCGCTCGTCGGAGGTATCGGGGACCGACTTGAGCCGATCGACTCCATGCCGCGCTGTCCGATGGTGGTTGCGTGTCAGGGGGAGGGTGTTTCCACGCCTGCCGCCTACGGAAAATTGGACGAACTGCACGGTTTTTTTGCCGATCCCACTCCTGCCGATCCGCGTGCGGAGCGTATTCTGTCGGCACTCCGAAGGGGCGAAATTGCCGATGCGTGCGTTGATTTTTACAATATGTTCGAGGAGGTTGTTCCAAAGGAGCAGCCCTACGTTGACCGCATCAAGGCGATCATGAACGGTTGCGGCGCGATTCGCGCGATGATGAGCGGAAGCGGTCCCTCCGTGTTTGGCGTGTTCTCCTGCATTGCCGATGCCGAGCGTGCATGTGCCGAGCTGCGGGAGAGCGGCGCGGCGGCATTCGTTTGTGAGCCGCGTTAACCCTCTTTTGACCAATTTTTACGAAAAAGAACGAAACTTTCTCGAGCGTTCACATGCAGTTCACATGTAAGGTATAAAATATTCAGGATTTCTTTTTTTGAGATCGTATTTGCAAAGTGGAAAGGATAGATAACTTTGAGTAAACAACAAGACGCAAGAGCCTGCGCGCTCAAAACCTCGATCGGCGGCCAGGCTTTGATGGAGGGGATCATGATGCGCGGTCCGAAAAAGACCGCGATGGCGGTCCGCAACACCAAGGGCGAGATCGTGGTTGAGCAGTTTGAAACCAAGGGTGTTAAGCGCCCTGCGATCTGCCGTCTGCCGATCATCCGCGGCATCTTCGGTTATATCGACTCGATGACGGTTGGCTATAAGAGCCTGATGCGCTCTGCCGAGCTCTCGGGACTTGAGGACCTGGTGGAGGAAAGCCCGAAGAAGAAAAAGAAACGGGAGGAGGCCGAGCGCGCAGCACGGGCTGCGCAGGCAGAGCAGGCACCTCTTGCCGAAGCGGCAGAAGCCGTCGAGGCGACGGAAAACTCCGGTGAGGAGCCCGTTACGCCGACGGTTGCCGACGAAAACGGGGCAGTGCCTATGACAGACGCAGCTTCGGATGCGGAAAAGGCAGACGAAACGCCTGCCGAGGAAGAGAAAAAGCTCCCCGCATGGGTGATGACAGTCACGATGGTGGTGTCGGTGGTGCTGGCAATGGCACTCTTTCTGTTTCTCTTTAAGTGGCTGCCGATTCAGCTCTTTTCCTGGCTCACGATTCCGTTTCCCGTTCTACAGAACACGGGCAGCGAGGTGCTCAATTCACTAATCAAGTCTGCGTTTGAGGGTGTTGTGAAAATTCTGTTGCTCGTGGGATATATGTCGTCGGTTGCGCTGATGAAGGACATCCGGCGCACCTTCATGTATCACGGTGCCGAGCACAAAACCATTTTCTGCTATGAGGCAGGGCTGGAGCTCACCGTGGAGAACGTGAAAAAGCAGCGTCGCTTCCATCCTCGCTGCGGCACGTCCTTTCTGATTATCATGCTCCTGGTCAATATCTTCGTTTCATTCTTCATCGACCCCGTCACGCTTCTGATCTGGGGCATCAAGCTGGACGTTTGGGCGCGCTCTCTGGTGAGCCTTGCGTTGCTTCCGATCATCGTCGGTGTCGGATACGAGCTGATCAAGCTTGCGGGGCGTCATGACAATCTCTTTACGCGCATCATCTCCCTGCCGGGTTTGTGGCTGCAGCATATCACCGTGTTTGAGCCGACCGACGATATGATCGAATGTGCCATTCTCGCTGTTCAGGAGGTTATTCCCGACGATAACAGCGATAAATGGTGAAAAAATCTACTTTGGAAAATTTGAAAAAAGGATCACGGATATGAAAACAATCAAGGAACAGGCAATGGAAGCGGTCAGCGAGCTGATCGACGTGGCGGGGCTGCGCAGAGGAGATATTCTGGTGATCGGCTGCTCCTCCTCGGAGATTGCGGGCGGAACGATCGGGCACAATTCGAGTCTCGAGGCGGCGCAGGAGGTGTTCGGCGCGATCTACCCGATCCTCTGCGAACGCGGCATCTATCTTGCCGCACAATGCTGCGAGCATCTCAACCGCGCACTCATCATTGAGCGTGCGTGTGCCGAAAAATACGGTTTGGACGAGGTTGCGGTGGTTCCGCAGCCCAAGGCGGGAGGCTCGTTTGCAACCACCCCATGGGCAAATTTTTCCGATCCTGTTGCGGTCGAGCATATCCGTGCACACGCAGGACTTGACATCGGTGGAACACTGATCGGCATGCACCTGCGAGAGGTTGCGGTTCCGGTGCGTCTTGCGGTCGGAGCGATTGGAGAAGCACGTCTGCTTGCGGCCCGCACGCGCCCGAAATATATCGGCGGAATTCGCGCAAGATACGAATGAGCGTCGGTTTGGGAATTTTTGACGGTGAAATACAAAAAAATCCCCGATGGGTCTTGACAGTTTAGATGTTCTGTGGTATAATAACCTCGTTATATTATTGATTTTTTGAAATCACCATAGCGAATATAGGAAAGGGGACTACCTTAATGGAGATCGCCATCATTGCGCATGACCTGAAGAAAGAACTGATGACACAATTCTGCATCGCGTATTGCGGAATTCTCAGCAAACACAATCTCTGTGCCACCAGTATTACCGCAAAATATATTGCGGAAGCCACGGGATTGCAGATTGAACGATTGCTATCAGGTGTTCAGGGCGGCAAGCAACAGATTGCGTCTCGCATTTCGTGTAATGAGATCGACGTTCTCCTCTATTTTAAGGACACGCGTCAGGATGCAAAGGTTGACGAGGTTGAATCCGAGCTTCTGCGTCTGTGCGATCTTTACAACATCCCCGTTGCAACCAACATTGCCACTGCCGAGGTGCTCGTCACCGCGCTTGATCGCGGCGACCTCGATTGGCGCGAGATCTTCAATCCGCGCTCTGAGTATAACCTGCGCCTCAAGGCAAGAAATCGCAAGGATTGATCCGAGGCGGATCGGTCACCCAAAAGACATGTCCATTCCAGAGCCACGTCCGCAGAGAGAGCGCCGTGCCCGCAAGGGCTCGCTGAAAGGTGCTTGACGCAGGGGGAGGGGATACCACTTTTGCGGAACAATTCGATATTTTGAATGAGTGAAACGTCCGGGTGGAACCGTGCGGAGTGATCCACACCCCGAACAGACCGAGAGTCTGTCGGGGTGTGTTTTTTAGTTCTTTTTCAGTAAAATGAATTGAAGATAAGGATAGTATTTTCCAAAAGGAGATGTAATCAATATGAAGATCAAGATTATGGATCAGGTTGTGGAGTGTGCAGCACCCGCAACTGTGTACGATGCAGCCAAGGAGCTCGGACCCGTTCCGCGCAGCGTGCTCGGTGCAGAGATCGGCGGCGTGACCGTAGCACTCTCGCACGAGGTTGCCGACGGCGACGAGGTAAAGCTTCTCACCTTTGAGGATGCGGCAGGCAAAAAGCTTTTCCGCCATACTGCGGCACACATTCTCGCACAGGCAGTCAAGCGCCTCTATCCTGCGGCAAAGCTAACCATTGGCCCTGCGGTTGACAACGGCTTTTATTACGATATCGACTCCGACGTGACCTTCACGCCCGACGCACTCAAGGCGCTCGAGGGCGAGATGAAGAAGATCGTGAAGGAGAATCTGCGCATCGAGCGCTTTGAGCTGCCCCGAGAGGAGGCAATCGCGCTGATGCGTGAGAAGGACGAGCCCTACAAGGTTCAGCTGATTGAGGAGCTTCCCGAGGATGCAACCATCAGCTTCTACCGTCAGGGTGAGTTCACCGACCTCTGCGCAGGTCCCCACCTCTTTACCACCGGTGCCGTCAAGGCGTTCAAGCTGACGCAGTGCACGGGTGCTTATTGGAAGGGCGACCAGAAAAACAAGATGCTGCAGCGTATCTACGGTATTGCATTCCCCTCCAAGGACGAGCTCAACGCCTACGTCCAGCAGCAGGAGGAGGCGCTCAAGCGCGACCATAATAAGCTCGGACGTGAGCTCGAGCTCTTTACCACGGTAGACGTGATCGGTCAGGGTCTGCCCGTGATGCTCCCGAAGGGTGCACGCGTGATCCAGCTGCTTCAGCGTTTCGTTGAGGACGAGGAGCAGAAGCGCGGCTACCTGCTCACCAAAACGCCGCTCATGGCAAAGCGCGAGCTTTATAAAATTTCGGGTCACTGGGATCACTATCTCGACGGCATGTTCGTTCTGGGTGACCCCAACGATGAAACCAAGGAATGCTTTGCGCTCCGCCCCATGACCTGCCCCTTCCAATATCAGGTGTTCCTGAACAAGAAGCGCTCCTACCGTGATCTGCCCATGCGTCTGGGCGAAACCTCCACGCTGTTCCGCAACGAGGACTCGGGCGAGATGCACGGCTTGATCCGCGTGCGTCAGTTCACGATCTCCGAGGGACATCTCGTTCTGCGTCCCGATCAGCTGGCAGAGGAATTTAAGGGATGTCTCGATCTTGCGATGTTTATGCTTGAGACGCTCGGACTCAAGGAGGATTGCTCCTTCCGCTTCTCGCAGTGGGATCCCGCGCGTACCGATAAGTACGAGGGGACGCCCGAGCAGTGGGAAGAGGCGCAGGGCATCATGAAGGAGTTGCTCGATGCAAACGGCGTCAAATACACCGTCGGCATCGACGAGGCTGCCTTCTATGGCCCCAAGCTCGATATCCAGATCAAGAACGTGTTTGGAAAAGAGGATACGCTGATCACCCTGCAGATCGACATGCTTCTTGCCAAGAAATTCGGCATGGAGTACGTTGACTCGAACAATCAGCTCGTCAATCCCTATATCATTCACCGCACCTCGCTCGGATGCTATGAGCGCACGCTCGCGCTTCTGATTGAGAAATACGCAGGTGCATTCCCGCTCTGGTTGGCTCCCGAGCAGATGCGCATTCTGCCGATCGGTGACGAGCACGTGGAATACGCCGCAGCAGTGCAGGCGAAGCTCTCGGCAGCAGGTCTGCGCGTTGAGCTCGACGACTCCTCCAACACCATTGGATATAAGATCCGCGCAACGCAGATGCAAAAGGTACCGTATATGCTCATCATCGGTGCCAAGGAGGTTGAGGAGGGCACCGTTTCGGTGCGTAACCGTGCGGGCGAGACCGTAACCAAGTCGGTTGAAGCCTTCCTTGCCGAGGCTCTTGTCGAGGTTGCCGAAAAGAGAAGATAATAATGGTTTTGTTGTTTGTGGGGAAAACTTCTCGAGAGAAGTTTTCCCCACACCCCTTTCAAGAGCTTTCCCGAAGGTGTATCAAGGTGTCAAGAGAGAGCTTGATAGCTCAAGATATCGGTGCTACCGTATGCGTTTTGGTACCTCCACCCAAAACGCACTCCCGAGAAAGCTACTTTTCCGTGGGATCGTGCGAAAAAACTTTTGCAAACGGCTTTCTTGTTACGTGAATGAAGTCTATCTGATAGAAGTTTTCCCCACACCCCTTTCAAGAGCTTTTCCGAAGGCTGGAATTTTATGAGATATTTTTCTGTTTTTCGTAATTTCGCATTGACACGGTCTGCAAAAAAAGGTATAATAAATGTAGTATGGCATTTTATAATTGATATGCTTCAGAAAAGGGGATTTTACAATGGAACAACTGCTTTCGATTTTGAAAAATATGCATCCCGAGGTCGATTTTGATATGGCGGACGACCTCATTGGAGAGGGAATTCTCGATTCTCTCGATATTGTGACGCTCATCACAGAGGTCAACAACACCTTTGACGTGAGCATTCCCGCCGAGGAGGTCGTACCCGAAAACTTTTCCAGCGCAGCCGCGCTCTGGGCACTGATCGAGCGTCTCGACGAGGAATAATCGCGGCATGCATTTCACGTCTTTGCAATTTCTGCTCTTTGCCGCGCTGACCCTCCTGTTTTATTTCGTGATGCCAAAATCGCGGCAATGGTGGGTGCTTCTGGCGGCGAGCTACGTCTTTTATCTCTTTGCGGGACCCGAATTTTTTCCGTTCCTGCTCTATACGACCGCAGTTACATACCTCACCGCGCGCATCCTGCAGCGTATGGCAGATGCCGAGGACGATTACGTTGCCCAAAACCGCGACATTCTCGAAAAATCTGCACGTAAGGCGTATCGCGCAGCGGCGAAAAAACGCCGTTTTTGGGTTCTGATTTGCGGGCTTTTGCTCGGCTTTGGCTTGCTTGCCGTGCTCAAGTACACGGGATTTGTGCTCTCAAGCATCCGCTCGGTCGTTGTGGCGTTGGGAGGAGGGAGCTTCTCGGTTCCGTCGCTGCTTCTGCCGCTCGGCATTTCGTTCTACACCTTCCAGTCAATGGGGTATCTCATTGACGTCTACCGCAAAAAGGTGCACGCCGAGCTAAATCCCGCCAAGCTCGCGCTGTTCGTTTCGTTCTTTCCGCAGATCATTCAAGGTCCCATCAGCCGATTCGATTCACTTGCGAGTGAGCTGTTCGCGCCGCATTCCTTCAGTGGTATGGCGTTTCGCTCGGGGCTTTGCCGCATAACGTGGGGCTTTTTTAAGAAGATGGTGGTTGCCGACACCGCCATGCTCGGCGTGCGCGAGCTCGCTCGGGTTGTCCCACAGGGGGAGATCGGCACTGCCCCCGAATTTAACGGCGTTTACGTGCTGATCCTGATCCTGCTTTATTCGGTGCAGATCTACGGCGATTTCACGGGCGGCATTGACATCACGCTCGGTGTCAGCGAGATGATGGGCATCCGCATTGCTGAAAACTTCAACCGTCCCTTCTCGTCACGCTCCACCAAGGAGTATTGGCGCCGCTGGCACATCACGATGGGAACCTGGTTCACCGATTATATCTTCTATCCGCTCTCGGTCTGCCTGCCTATGCAAAGGCTCTCCAAATGGTCGCGTGCCAAGCTCGGAGAGTCGCTTGGAAAGCGTATCCCCGTTTATCTTGCAACGATCGCAACCTGGTTCCTCACCGGACTCTGGCACGGCGCGGGATGGAATTTTATCGTTTGGGGCCTGCTCAACTGCGCGGTTATTCTGGTCTCGCAGGAGCTCCAGCCGCTCTATAACCGTTTCAACAAGCGTCTGCCGCGTCTCGTGGCATCCAAGCCGTGGGAAAAATGGCAGATGGTGCGAACCTTTTTGCTCATGGGTCTGATCCGTTCGCTCGATGTCTACCGTGACGTGCCGCGAAGCTTCGCAAAGTGGGCAAGTATGCTCACGGTGTGGAATTGGAATGAGCTTTGGAGCGGAGGACTTACCTCGTTTGGGCTGTCTCTCCCCGACCTTTTGCTCCTCGGTGCCTCGGTGCTCCTGATGTGGGCGGTGAGTCGGATGGGAGCGGGCGGAACGCCGCTTCGACAAAAAATTGCCGCGCGTCCCGTTCTCTTTTGCGCCTGCATTTGCGCCGCCTCGGTGGTGATCCTGCTCTTTGGTGCATACGGGATCGGATACGATGCGTCACAGTTCATCTATAATCAATTCTAAAGGAATTCAACATGAAAAAGAAACTGATCGGATGTGCATGCGTCCTGCTGATCACCGCGCTTCTGCTCGGCTTTTTGCAGGCACTCCTGCAACCGAAATATATGACCGATAACAAGGAGGGCGCGCTGATCGCGGAGTATTACGCCGAGGCGGGCAGGGCACACGACGTCCTTTTTATCGGTGACTGTGAGGTCTACGAGGGCTTCACGCCCCCCACACTCTGGGAGGAATACGGTATCACCTCCTTTATCCGAGGGAGCGCTCAACAGCTTGCCTGGCATTCCTACTATCTGCTTGAGGAGATGCTCGCAACCGAAACGCCGCGCGTGGTGGTGTTCAACGTGCTCGCGCTCAAATACGGTGAGCCGCAGAACGAGGCGTATAACCGCATCGCGCTCGATGGCATGCGTCTCTCCTTTTCCAAGCTTCGCGCCGTCTTTTCCTCAATGACCGACGAGGAGAATTGGGTGTCCTACGTCTTTCCCATCCTGCGCTACCACAGCAGATGGAAGGAGATCGGGGCAGAGGATTGGCAATATCTGTTCCACCGCGATCGCGTTTCACACAACGGCTACCTGATGCAAACAGGTGTCAAGGCGGGCTATTCGGACGTGATGCCCTCGCCGCTGCCCGACTACACCCTTCCCGAAACCTCGATGTATTATCTCGACGCCATGCGCCGTCTTTGCGAGGCGAAGGGCGTGGAGCTGGTGCTGATCAAGGCGCCCACCAACAATTGGAAATACCATTGGTATGACGAATGGGACGAGCAGATCTGCGCCTATTCCGAAGATCATGACCTGCACTACTATAATTTTATTCCGCTCTGTGAGGAGATCGGCATTGATTGGAGCACCGATACCTATGACGGCGGAACGCACCTCAACGTGTGGGGAGCAGAGAAGCTGACCTCCTATTTCGGTGAAATTCTTGCCACCGAGCTCGGGCTCGAGGGACATCATGGGGACGTCGCGCTTTCTGCCGTCTGGGCGGAAAAGCTGGAGGTCTACCTCGCCGAACGCGACCGACAATAGCACTCGCCCTGCAAATTCTTCAAAAAACATGAGAAAGGAATCACGAAAATGAACTGCACAAGCTTGCTTCGCCGTTTCACGGGCGTAATTTTGATCCTTTGTATGCTCTGTGGCACGCTCATGCTTGCCTCTTGCACGCCCACCGAGCCCTCGGATGACGGAAAGAACTACGTTTTTATCAAGGGAGACCTCACAGTTCGCATCTGCGCGGATGCCCAAACGGTTCTCGATGCACTTGGCACGCCCAAGCAGTACAGCGAGTCGCCCTCCTGTCTCTTTGACGGGCTCGATAAGGTTTACGTTTACGGTGGCTTCCGCATCCAGACCTATCCGGACGGTACGATCGAGCGCATTTATTCGGTCGAGCTGCTCGACGATTCGGTTGCAACCCCCGAGGGAATCGCCATCGGTTCCGCACGTGCGGACGTGATCGCGGCATACGGCAGTGAAATGCGTGAAACGGCATCTGCATTGATCTATACCGATACGGCAAACGGCACCGAGCTGATGTTCTCAATCCGCGACGGCAGAGTGACCAATATCCAGTATAAAAAGATTACGGAATAAATCCAACGTCTTGCTTTTGGCAGAGACCCGATTGCATTTGCGGTCGGGTCTTTTTTGCCGTTACATCATAAAAACGCCCGCCTCCGAATAAGAAATACAAAGGAGGCGATGAAAATGAACGTGATCAAAGAGGAACTGCATGCAACCGTGCGCGAGGGCTATCAGATTTTGATGCGCGCCGACGCAGAGCTCTATCTGCCCGAGGAAAAGCCGCGTATGCTTGAATTTTACAAGCGGATGGCACAAACCTGCATGCGCTGGGCGGAGGAGGTACACGGTGCCGCCCTGCGTCACGATTTCTCGCAGATGGAGAGCATTCGCGAAAAATCTCAGTTTCGTATGCAGACCTACCGTCTGCGCATCCATTCTCCCTGGGAGGAGGGGAGATATGTTGTCTATCTTTGTGAATCGGAGCTTTTGGGTCAATGGCGTGAGCCGCAAAAGAGCTACCACCGTATCTCGCACGTTTGGGACGTTGAGGAGGAGCTGATCCTGCCCGAGTCGCAGATTTTGCGCGGCTTTGGGATGCGCCTGACGCGAAATATGCTCCCGTTCAGACCCGACGGAATTTATCCCTGCGGAGATAAAATGGTGTTTTTTCGCAATGTAACCGACAATCTTCCATTTGTTGAGCGCAAGCTGCCCAGAGAGGTGTGAAAAACGTATTTTTTTTGCGAAAAAATGGAAAAAAAGATTGGGAAAACTTGCATTTGGTTTCGGAGTGTGTTATAATAGAGTAAATATTACACACTATCTTTTGAAGATGTGTAAAATGACGGGAACCGATAGGAGGTTTTTATGTCAAGAGAATCCATTTTAAGAATCCGCGAGGTAGAGGCGGAGGCAGAGGCAATCATTGCACGGGCGCGAGCCGAGGCAAAGGAAACGCTTGCCAATGCAGAACGCGAGGGGCGCGAGCTTCTCGAAAAAACCGAGGCGGACGGACTTGCGGCAGCGGAGCAGATGCTTGCCGAGATCCGAGAGCGCACCGAGCAGCTCGGAGCACGCCTGGAGGATGATAGTCGCGCAGAATGCGCCGAGCTCCAAAAGAACGTGCAGCTCCGCCGAAAGGCTGCCGAAAAGGTGATTATGAGAGGGGTGGAGGCAAAATGTCGGTTTGTGCAATGAAAAAACTCACCGTCCTGGCATATGCCAAGGACGCGGATGCCATTGTGCGCAAACTGATGAGCCTGCGATGCGTTGAGATCAACAACACCGAGGCAAGGGAGGGGCTTTTGCCGGTTGATACGTCGGCAAACGAGGCGTTGCGAGCCGAAGCCGAGAGCCGTCTTGCCGCGATCCGACGTGTGATCCCGATTCTTGCAAAATACAGTCGACGGCGACATGGGCTGGGCAGAGTGGTCCACCGTGTCGATCATCGGGAATTTTGCAGCGACGGCAGAAGTGAGAACGCATGGCAAACCGTTGAGGATACCCTCAAGGCACAGGCTCGGATGGATGCAATCACGGCAGAAATTACCGAGCGCGAGGCGTATCTTGCGTCGCTGGAGCCCTGGCTCGGCTACGATGCACCGCTCAATGCGGTCGGTTCGGCGCACACCTCGCTCATTCTCGGCTCCACCACGGGAAAGGTGAATTTCCTCGATTTCCGCGAGGAGCTGGAGGCGGCGGGGGCATATACCGAGGAGGTTCTGCTCGACGAGCATCTCTACCTTGCCATCACCTGCCATCGGGGCGATGAGGAGTCGGTTGATAAGATTCTCACGGCAAACGGCTTTTTGCGCATTACCTTTCCCGACACCGACGTGCCCGCGCGCGTAGCGTATGAGCGCACCGAGGAGCACCTGCAGGAGCTTGAGAACGAGCTGATTCGTGCAGAGGAGGATCTGCGCGATCTTTCCGACGCACTCGATGATATTGAGATTCTTTGTGACGTGGAGGCAACAAACCTCAATGTTTGCCTGCAAAAGCGTAAGCTTGCACAAACGAACAATTGCGTCATTTTGCAGGGCTGGATTCCCGAAATGACCGAGGATGCGGTGGTCGATGCACTCTCCAAATTCGAGTGTGCGTGTGAAACGAGCGAGCCCGTCGGTGACGAGGAGCCGCCCGTTCTGCTCCGTAACAACCGCTTTGCGGTCAACTTTGAGTGGGTGGTTGGGATGTATTCCTATCCGAAATACGGCAGGTTCGATCCCACCTTCATCATGAGTATCTTCTATTTTCTCTCGTTTGGTCTGATGTTTGCCGACGTTGGCTACGGTCTGATTCTCACGCTGGGGTGCTTCCTGGGTGTCAAGCTACTCAATCCCAAGCCGGGGCTCCGACGGATGATGTATATGTTCGGATATTGCGGCATTTCCGCAATTATCATGGGACTTTTATTCGGTGGATGGTTCGGTGATTTCCCAACGGCAATCATGCAGAATTTGCTCGGCATGTCGATCGACACCTCGGTAGGGCATTTCTTTGGAAGCGGACTCTGGTTCAATCCTCTGGACAATCCCATGATGTTCCTCATCCTTTCCATGGGATTTGGCTTTGTTCATATGGTTGCGGGCATGGTGCTGCAGTTCATCATCCTCTGCAAGGACGGTAAGGTTGGCGAGGCACTCTGCACCATCGCACCCTATTGGGTGATCTTCGCGGGGATTTTGCTGATGCTCACGGTTGGCACAACGGTTGGACTGACCGTTTTGATCGTTGGCATGGTGCTCGTGCTCCTGTTCAAGGGCTACGGCATCCGCAATCCGCTCTCTCGCATCATGGCAGGACTTGGCGGACTTTACGGACTTGTCAACTATATGTCGGACCTGCTTTCCTATTCGCGTATTCTCGCGCTCGCACTCGTTGCGGCGGTGCTTGCAAAGGTGATCAATATGATCACAATGATGGGAGGCATGGGAGTCGGCGGCGTGATCGTGATGGTCGTCGTGCTCCTGATCGGTCATGTGTTCAACATTGCGATCAACGTGCTTGGTGCATTCGTGCACACCTCGAGACTCCAATATCTCGAATTTTTCGGAAAATTCTATGAGGACGGCGGTAGACCGTTTGAGCCTGCCGAGCCCGCAACCGAGTATTCCGAATCTAACGAATCCTGAAGCCCTAAAAAAGAAAATAAATCAAAAAACAAATTCAAAGGAGATTAAAAAAATGGGTATGACAATGGGTGATTTTTTTGCAACGATTTTCACGGGTAACAATCTGGCATTTCTCGGTGCCGCACTTGCAACCTTCCTCGCAGGTATCGGCTCGGCAAAGGGCGTAAATCTCGCGGGCAGAGCAGCGGCAGGCGTTTTGAGTGAGGACCCCGGCAAGTTCGGTAAGACCTTCGCACTCACCGCGCTTCCCATGACGCAGGGTATCTACGGCTTTGCGATCGGATTTCTGATTCTGGTAAACGCAGGTGTGCTCGGCGGTGCAGCAGGTGAGCCTCTGACCGCGGCACAGGGCGGATACTATCTCATGGCGTCTCTCCCCGTTGCGATCGCAGGTCTGGTTTCGGGCATCAAGCAGGGCGAGGTTGCCGCATCGGGCATCGCACTCATCGCAAAGCGTCCCGAGTCGCTTGGTAGAGCCATCACTCTGACTGTTCTGGTTGAGACCTACGCAATTCTCGGATTCCTGATCTCGGTTCTTCTGGTTCTTTTCGGTTAATTTTAGGCAAGCTTTGTGCTTTGAAGGAAAGGAATTTCAGAAATGGCTGTGACAGGACTGGAAAGGATCACCGATAGGATCCTTGCCGAAGCACGTGCGGAAGCGGACCGAATTCTTGCCGAGGCGAATGCCGAGGCGGATCGCATCCGCGCGGACTATCGGGCGCGCGCCGACGAGTTGAGTGCGCGTATTTCGGCAGACGCCTCGCAAGAGGGCATTGATCTTGTGGAGCGCGCCAAATCGGCGTCGGCAAACCGCAAGCGCAATCAGGTGCTCCAAACGCAGAGTCGCCTCATCGACGAGACCTTCCGTGCCACTCTTGACGGTCTGCGTGCGCAGAGCGCCGAGGACTACACCAAGCTGCTCTCGGGTCTGCTCGCGTCCGCCTTGTCGGCACAGGCAAAGGCAGAGCGAGAAAGCCGTGAGCTTTACGGCGAGGAGGACATGCCCATGGTCGAGCAGTACGAGGTGTTGCTCAACGAGCGTGACCGCGATCGCGTGGGCGAGGCTCTGATCAAGGAGGTCAAGCAAACGGCGGCAGGCAAGCTTCCCGCGGAGATGATCGCAAAGCTGACCCTCGCCAACGAGACCGTTCGCATCGACGGGGGATTGATCCTTCGATGCGGCAGCATTGAGGCAAACTGCTCGCTTTCTCTGCTTTTTGCGCAGCTGCGCGAGGAGCTTGAGGCTGAGGTCTGCCGTGTTCTCTTTAGCGGCGACCGCCGCGCATGAGCGGAGGGAAACCGATGACCGATTATTTGTATGGTAGCGCGCGCTTGCGCGCAATGGAGCACGCGCTGCTCACGAAGGAGCAGCTTGAGGCATTGCTCGCATGCTCCGATACAGCGCAGCTTTGGGAGCGGCTTGAGGAATTCGGTGTCACGCCGATCCGGGACTCCGAGAGTGGGGAGCGCCTCCGCGAGGAAACATTGCTCGCGCTCCTGGAGGGGGCATACCGCGAGGTATGCGCGCTCTTTCCCGAGGAGCCGAGCCTGCGCCTTTGGCTCTATCAGTACGATTGCAATAACGTCAAGGCAGCGATCAAGGGATTTGTTCGCGGTATCGACGTGCAATCCATGATGTTTGATTTCGGCACGCTCTCGGTGGAGGACGTACTCTTGGCGGTGCGCGAGCGTCAATACGGACAGCTTTCGCCGCAAATGGCTGTCGCAGCAGAGCAGGCGGTTGCAGAGTATGCAAAGACCAAGGACCCGCAGGTGATCGACCTGCTGCTTGACCGTGCCTGCTACGCCGATATGCTTGCCGATGCAAAGGCGAGCAACGTGTCTTATGCGGTTCGCCTGGTAGAGACCAAAATCGACCTGATCAATCTGCTCACCGCAGTCAGAATTTTGCGTATGAATCGCGGATATGCGGGGCGTGCGTTCCTGCAGGACGCGCTTCTCGACGGCGGTACGCTTTCCGCCGACCTTATCGGTGAGTGGTTTGACGGCGGCGAGGAGATGCTCTGGGATCGCCTTGCTTACACCGATTATGCAAAGCTTTCCGCATCGGTCACGTCGAGTGATCGCTCACTCACTGCAATCGAGCGCTCGCTGGACAACGCATGGATGCGAGAGATTCGCGAGGCAAAGCTGATCGCCTTCGGCGCCGAGGTTGCGGTCGCGTATCTGCTTGCACACGAATACGAGGTGCGCAACCTGCGGATTCTGTTTGCCGCAAAGGCAGCGGGGCTTTCCGTGGAAACGACGAGAGAAAGGATTCGGGAAGGCTATGTATAAGATTGGAATTCTCGGAGCACGCGATGCGGTTCTCGGCTTTATGGCACTCGGATTTTCGGTGCATGAGGTAAATGACACCGAGCAGGCGGCAAAAACGCTGCAAACGCTGGTCCGCTCGGGTGACTATGCGGTCATTTTTCTGACCGAGGACTATGCAATCCGCTTGCAGGAGGTCTGCGAGCAATATAAGGACCTTCCGCTCCCCGCGATCATTTCGATTCCGGGACAGAACGGCTCCACGGGATTTGGAATGAACAGCATCCGTTCCGCGGTAGAGCGTGCGGTCGGTGCGGATATTTTATTCAAGGAACAACAGTGAATGAGAGGAAAGGACGTTTTCCATTCGTGAAAACGGGATCATTACAATGGTTGAAGGAAAAATACTGAAGGTATCGGGCCCTCTGGTGGTTGCCGAGGGTATGCGAAACGCCAACATGTTCGACGTGGTGCGCGTTGGAGCAAACCGACTCATCGGTGAGATCATCGAAATGCACGGTGACCGCGCCTCGATCCAGGTCTACGAGGAAACGGCGGGCATCGGACGCAGAGACAAGGTTGTTTCCACGGGAGCGCCGCTGTCGGTTGAGCTCGGCCCCGGACTTCTCACCAATATTTATGACGGCATTCAGCGTCCGCTTGAAACGATGCGGCAGAAGATCGGCTCCAACCTCACCCGCGGTGTGGACGAGCCCGCGCTCGACCGCGAAAAACGCTGGCATTTTGTGCCTGCCGTGAAGTTTGGCGATCGCGTTTCGGCGGGTGATATTTACGGAACGGTGCAGGAAAACGCCGTGATCGAGCACAAAATTATGGTGCCGCCCAAAACGAGCGGTGTGATCGTGGATATTCGCGAGGGCGATTTCCGTGTCACCGATCGCATCGGTAAGATCAAATATGACGACGGAACGATCGAGGACATCACGCTGATGCAAAAATGGCCCGTTCGTGTGTCGCGCCCCTACCGTGAAAAGCTGCCGCCCGTTGACCCGATGATCACGGGTCAGCGCGTAATCGACGCACTTTTCCCGATTGCAAAGGGCGGAACGGCTTGCGTGCCGGGTCCCTTCGGATCGGGTAAGACCGTGGTGCAGCATCAGCTGGCAAAGTGGAGTGACGTGGACCTAGTGGTCTATATCGGATGCGGTGAGCGCGGAAACGAGATGACCGACGTATTGCGCGAATTTCCCGAGCTGGTCGACCCCAAAACAGGAAAATCGCTCATGGAGCGCACGGTTCTGATCGCCAATACCTCGGATATGCCGGTTGCGGCGCGTGAGGCGTCGATCTACACGGGCATTACGATTGCAGAATACTTCCGCGACATGGGTTATTCGGTTGCCGTTATTGCCGACTCCACCTCGCGTTGGGCAGAGGCTCTGCGTGAGATGTCGGGACGTCTTGAGGAAATGCCGGGTGAGGAGGGCTATCCCGCATATCTCACCTCGCGTCTGGCACAGTTCTACGAGCGTGCGGGCAAGGTTGTTTGCCTCGGCTCGGATAACCGCCAGGGTGCACTTTCCGCCATCGGTGCGGTTTCTCCGCAGGGTGGTGATATTTCGGAGCCCGTCACGCAGGCAACTCTGCGTATCGTCAAGGTGTTCTGGGGTCTGGATGCGTCGCTTGCATACCGCCGCCATTTCCCGGCGATCAACTGGCTCAATTCCTATTCGCTCTACCGTGACCGTCTCACAGGATGGTTCTCCGAGCACGTTGCGAAGGATTGGATGGACTACACGGGACGTTGCCTCAAGACCCTTCAGATCGAGGCAGACCTGCAGGAGATCGTGAAGCTGGTCGGCATGGACGCGCTCTCTCCCGACGATCGCCTCACGCTTGACGTGGCACAGTCGATCCGCGAGGACTTCCTCCAGCAAAACGCGTTCTGGGACGTTGACAGCTTCACGCCGCTCGATAAGCAGCACGGCATGCTCGAGCTGATCTTCTGCTTTGAGGATGAGGCGAGACGCGCGATCCGTGCAGGTGCGGATATCGAGGACATCTGCTCGCTGTCGGTTCACGAGCGAATCGGACGTGCAAAAACCGTTCCGAACGACGATTACCGCGAGGAGTTTGACTCCATCAAGGCAGAAATCAAAAAGCAGATCGACCTTCTGGTCGAGCGTGCGCGTGCGAGTGAGGGCTAAAACATGATCAGAGAATACAGAACAATCGAAGAAGTTGCAGGTCCCTTGATGCTGGTCAAGCAGGTTGAGGGCGTTAAATACGATGAGCTCGGCGAGATCGAGCTGCCGAACGGGGAGGTGCGCCGCTGCCGCGTTCTCGAGGTGAACGGACGCAACGTGCTCGTTCAGCTCTTTGAATCGGCTGCAGGCATCAACCTTGCTGAGAGCAAGGTGCGTTTCACGGGTCACGGCGTTCAGCTGCCCGTATCCCCGAATATGCTCGGCCGCGTATTCAACGGCATGGGTGAGCCGATCGACGGCGGTGCGCGGATCATTCCCGAAAAGTCGCTCGATATCAATGGCACGCCGATCAATCCCGCTGCACGCTATTATCCCTCCGAGTTCATTCAAACCGGTGTTTCGACCATCGACGGACTCAACACCCTCGTGCGCGGACAGAAGCTTCCGATTTTCTCGGGCTCGGGTCTGCCGCACGCAAACCTTGCCGCGCAGATTGCGCGTCAGGCAAAGGTGAAAAACAAGGACGATAAGTTTGCGGTTGTGTTTGCCGCAGTGGGTATTACCTTTGAGGAAGCAGATTTCTTTATCTCGGACTTCAAAAAGACGGGTGCCATCGACCGCACCGTGCTCTTTATCAACCTGGCGTCGGATGCCGCGATCGAGCGTATTTCCACGCCGCGTATGGCGCTCACTGCCGCCGAATATCTGGCGTTTGAGTGCGACATGCACGTGCTCGTGATCATCACCGATATCACCAACTATGCCGAGGCTCTGCGTGAGGTCTCTGCGGCGCGCAAGGAGGTTCCGGGTCGCCGCGGCTATCCCGGTTATCTCTACACCGACCTTGCAACCATGTATGAGCGCGCGGGCAGAAAGATGGGCTCCGAGGGCTCGATCACGATGATCCCGATCCTCACCATGCCCGAGGACGATAAAACCCATCCGATTCCCGACCTGACGGGTTATATCACCGAGGGTCAGATCATTCTCTCGCGTGAGATGTACCGCAAGGGATATCTGCCTCCGGTGGACGTGCTTCCGTCGCTTTCGCGTCTGAAGGACAAGGGAATTGGCGTAGGAAAAACGCGCGAGGACCACGCAAGCACGATGAACCAGCTCTTCTCGGCGTATGCGCGCGGAAAAGAGGCAAAGGAGCTCATGGTGGTGCTTGGCGAAGCGGCGCTCTCGCCGGTTGACCGTCTCTATGCAAAATTTGCCGATGAATTTGAGGCGCAGTATATCAACCAGGGCTTCTATGAAAATCGCTCGATCGAGGAAACGCTCGATCTGGGCTGGAAGCTGCTCTCGATCCTGCCTCGCAGCGAGCTCAAGCGCATCAGTCCCGAGATGATCGACAAATATCTGCCGAAATAAGTCTTGCGTCGGGAGTCCGATGGGACTTGGCAGAGCAGGGGAGTGATCCCCGTTTATCAATGAAGAAAGGTGTAAGTGCGAAATGGCGGAACTCAGAGTCAACCCAACGCGCATGGAAATGAAGCGGATCCAAACGCGATATCAGACGGCACGCAAGGGGCACAAGCTGCTCAAGGACAAGCGTGACGAGCTGATGAAGCAGTTTTTGGATGTGGTGCGTGAGGATAAGGAATTGCGCGAGCGCGTTGAAGCGTCGCTTGCGGGATTTTACCGTTCCTTCACGGTTGCCAGCGCGGTGAGCAGTCCGAAAATGCTCGAGGAGGCATTGATCTGCCCCAAAAAGGAGTGCGATCTTGCGGTCGACTATAAAAATATCATGAGCGTCACCGTGCCGATTTTCCGCATGCGTGTATCGGCTGCGGGAAATAGCGACAGCTATAACTACGGCATGGCGTTTACCTCGGGTGAGCTTGATTCCTCTCTGCGTGAGCTTGGTGGGATCATGGAGGATCTGCTCCGCATGGCGGAGCTTGAAAAGACCGCGCAGCTGCTTGCCGAGGAGATTGAACGCACGCGTCGCCGCGTCAACGCCCTTGAATATATCCTCATGCCGCAATATCTTGCAACGATCAAGTCGATCAAGATGAAGCTGGATGAGAACGAGCGCGGAAACACCACGCGCCTGATGAAGGTCAAGGATATGATGCTCAAGGCGCAGCTCTCACATCCGCAGGATGAGGAGCCCGAGGACGAGCCCGAGACCACGTGAGGTCTCCGCTCAACTCAATCACAATTTCGGAGACGGGAAAGCCCACACGCACCCGTCTCCGTTTTCATTTTTGTCTTTCCTGACTGCAGATTTGTGTATCTGCTTTTTTTTGTAAAAAAACTTTTCAAAATTTTATATTTTGTATAAAATGCCTATTACTATTTTTGAAAAAATATGGTATAATATATATACACAGATACAGAACCGCCGAGAGAAACGGAGGGAAAGATGATGTTTGAGCGTGACGATTACGTGTTTCATGAGTCGGGAGGTGTGTGCAGGATTGATGATATCCGCTATGCACCGCTTGAAAATATGCCCGCAGACCGTCAGTATTATATCATAAAACCGCTCCATGACCCCAACAGCGTGATCTACATGCCTGTTGACAGCACGGGTGTCTTTTTGCGGCGTCTTCTCAACCGCGACGAGGCAAAGGCGCTTCTCGACGAGATTCCAAAGGTGGAGCTGATCGAGGAGTCGAATGCCAAGCAGCTTCGCGCGCGCTACATTGAAGCAATGCGCACGCATGACCCGATTGAGTGGGTGCGCGTGATCAAAACCGTTTACCGTCGCATTCAGATGCAAGCGTCGCCCTCGCGTCGGATTTCGGATACCGAACGCTCGTTTGCGGAACATGCAAAGCGGCATTTGCACACCGAGCTTGCCCTGGCGTTGGGACTCCCCGCGCAGGAAATGGAGCGCTACATCAGCGAGCATGTTGAAAAAATGGCATAACAGAAAAATGGCAGGCCCCGAGGACTCCTTCGGGCTTGCCGTTTTTTTGTGCGCGGTTTTGCAAAGAAAAATCATTCTTCCTATTGCATGTCGGGATAAAATATGGTATAATATCTTGTTAAATGGAATGATAAAAAACAGGAAGGCATTTTATGAAAGCATTGGAACAGGAAATCAACCGCCGTCGGACGTTTGCGATCATCTCGCACCCCGACGCAGGTAAAACAACGCTCACCGAAAAATTCTTGCTCTACGGCGGCGCGATCCAGACCGCAGGCTCGGTTAAGGGCAAGGCATCCGACCGTCACGCCGTTTCCGACTGGATGGATATGGAGAAAAAGAGAGGCATTTCGATCACCTCGTCGGTGATGCAGTTTGAATACAACGGATATTGCATCAACATCCTCGACACCCCCGGTCACCAGGACTTCTCCGAGGACACCTACCGCACCCTCATGGCAGCCGACAGCGCCGTGATGGTGATCGACGCGGCAAAGGGTATTGAGCCCCAAACGCGCAAGCTCTTCAAGGTTTGTGCCATGCGTCATATCCCGATCTTCACCTTTATCAATAAGCTCGACCACGAGGCACGCGATCCCTTTGATCTGCTTGACGAGCTCGAAAAGGAATTTGGCATCGGCACCTATCCCATGAACTGGCCGATCGGTTGCGGTGTCAGCTTCAAGGGCGTGTATGACCGTGACGGACACAAAATTCTCTCGTTTGCAAGCTCGCATCGTGGACGTGACCGACTCGCTTCGATCGACTGCGATATTTCGGATACCGCGCGATTGGACGAGTTGATCGGCTCATATGCACGCGAGGAGCTCACCGAGCAGGTCGAGCTGCTCGACGGCGCATGCTTCGATTTCGATATCGAGCAGGTTCGCTGCGGCAAGCTCAGCCCCGTATTCTTCGGCTCGGCGCTCAATAACTTCGGCGTGGAGTTTTTCCTCGAGCATTTCCTTCAGATGACCACCGCGCCTCTGCCTCGCCGCGCGGGGGAGGACACCGTTTCTCCCTTCGACGAGCATTTCTCGGCGTTCGTGTTCAAGATTCAGGCGAACATGAACAAGGCACACCGCGACAGAATTGCCTTCATGCGCATCGTTTCGGGTAAGTTCAACCACGAAACCGAGTATTTCCACGTGCAGGGTGGCAAGTCGCTCCGTCTTTCACAGCCCCAGCAGATGATGGCGCAGGAGCGTTCGATCATCGAGGAGGCGTATGCGGGCGATATCATCGGTGTGTTCGATCCCGGCATTTTCTCGATCGGCGACACGATCTGCGATAAAGCCAACAAAGTCCAATTTGAGGGAATTCCCACCTTCGCGCCCGAGTGCTTTGCAATGGTCGAGCAGATTGACAGCATGAAGCGTAAGCAATTCGCAAAGGGCATGAATCAGATTGCGCAGGAGGGTGCTATTCAGATCTTCATCGAGCCGGGCGGAGGCTTGGAGCGTGTGTACGTCGGTGTGGTTGGTATGCTGCAATATGACGTGCTCGAATCGCGCATGAAGGCAGAATACGGGGTTACCTATAAGCAATATCCGCAGCCCTACCAGTATATCCGCCGCATCGCAAACGGCAAAGACCCCAAATCGCTGCATCTGTTTGACGTGAAATGGGTGCAGGACTTCCGCGGAAACGATTTTCTGCTGTTCAACAGCGAATGGCACATCCGCCACACGCTCGACCAGAACGAGGGGTTGGAGCTGGTTGAGTTCGGAACCTGATAAAAAAAGGAGTATTGAATGCAGAAGCGCATTTTCTTGGTTCTATTTGCACTTTGTTTGCTTTTTTCGATGGTCTCCTGCGGACCCGAGCACTTTTATGCCGACCCACCCGATCATGGTGTGAATGGCGGTGACACCACCGAATCTGACGCACAGGGGGGGCAGAGCGGAGCACCTCTTGATTCTGACTTTGCGATCCATTTCATCGACGTCGGTCAAGCCGATGCCGCCCTTGTGCTCTGCGCAGGAAAGACCATGCTGATCGACGGCGGAAACGTCGAGGACAGTAACCTGATCTATTCCTATCTCAAAAAGCAGGGAATCACGCATTTGGATTACGTAGTCTGCACGCATGCGCACGAGGACCACGTGGGCGGTCTCTCGGGTGCACTCACCGCCGCAACCGCAGGAAATGTGCTCGCGCCCGTCACCGATTACAACAGCCGGGCATTTCGCAATTTCGTTGCCAAAGCAGCCGACCGCGGATGTGCCGTCACGGTACCAACGGCGGGCGATCAATTTATGCTGGGCGATTCCACCGTTACCGTGCTGGGTCCCCTCAAGGCGTACGATGATCCCAACAACACCTCAATCATTTTGCGCATTGTTTACGGCTCCACCTCCTTCTTGTTCACGGGAGATATGGAAACGCTTGCTGAGCAGGACCTGCTCGATGCGGGCGTGACGCTCCGTTCCACCGTGCTCAAGGTGGGGCACCACGGAAGCGACACCTCCACCTCCTACCGCTTTTTGCGTGAGGTGGCACCGACCTACGGTGTGATTTCGGTTGGAACCGATAATCAGTACGATCATCCGAATGATACCGTCCTCTCACGCCTGCGCGATGCCGACGTCACGCTCTATCGCACCGATCTGCAGGGCGACGTGATCTGCACGAGTGACGGAGAGCGTGTCTCTTTCACCACCGCCAAAAATAACGGCACGGTCACAAATCCCACCGAATCCGATCGTACCGAGTCGGATACGGCGGCAGTGACCGAGTATGCCTATATCGGCAATCTCAACACCAAAAAATTCCACGCGCCCGATTGCAGAAATCTCCCCGACGAGATCAATCGAATCTGGTTTACCACGCGTGAGGAAGCGGTGAGCGCGGGCTATTCTCCCTGCGGCAACTGCGATCCATAAAAACACCCCCAAAAAGGAGGATTTTCTGATGTCCTATAAGATTTCCGTACCAATCATGAATCATTCGGTCAATGAGAGTACCAGGGGAATTTATCTTGAACAACTCAGGGCCGCAAAGGCAGATCGCGTGTTTTTGTGCGTGGTCAAGTTCTGCCAAACCGATGCGGAGAAGGAAGAGTTTGTTGCCACGTTGCGAGAGAACATTCAGTATTTTGAGCAGAATGGACTTGAGGCAGGCGTTTGGATCGGCACAACGATCGGACACGGCGTCCCTCTCGCCGGTGCCGACAACAAGGATTTCTTCCCGTCCTCGGTGCGGATTGTCAACCTCAACGGCGAGGCTTTGCCCGACACGCGTTGCCCCCTCTATCCCGAGGTTCGCGGGGCACTTGCCGCGCACGCGGCGCTCGTGGCACGCTCGGGCGTGAAGACCATTCTGCTTGATGACGATTTCCGTATGTCGCACGGATCGGTGCGCTGCTGTGCTTGCGAGATGCACATGAAGCGCATCTCCGAGCTTTGCGACGGTGAGAAACTCACGCGCGAGGAGCTGGACCGTCTTGTTTTCCATTCTCCCGTCAACAAATACCGTCACGCATGGGTCAAGTCGCAGGGCGAGGGACTCCGCAATCTCGCGCAGGCAATGCGTGATGCCGTGGATTCGGTCGACAAAAACGTTCGCATTGGACTCTGCTCCACCTATGCCGTTTGGGATGCCGACGGATGCGACGCGCTCGAGCTTGGCAGAATTTTGGCAGGGGAGGGCAATGAGCCACTCGTTCGTCTTTGCTCGGCGCCCTACACGGTACAATATTCCTCAAAACGCCTCTCAACGGTCTTTGAGGCTGCCCGCATGCTCGCGTCTCTTGCAAAGGGCTTTGAGGGCGAGCTGATGAGCGAGGACGATTCTTATCCCCGTCCGCGATACAACGTGCCCGCCTCCTATATTGAGCTTTTCGATGCCGTGATGCGGGCTGACGGAGGACATAACGGGGTCCTCAAATATATGGTAGACTACACCTCCTCTCCCACGTATGAAACGGGATATTTTGAGCATCACGTTGCAAATCTCCCCCTCATGGAGGAGCTTGATTCGATGTTCGCAGATAAGGTCGCTTGCGGCGTGCGTTGCATCGACCGTGCGAATCTGACCGCATGTGCAGATTACACCCTTTCCGAGTATACCGCCACGTTCCCGCCCGCAGCACATCTCATGGGGCTTCATTCAATTCCCACCACCTTTGATGACGAGGGCATCTGCAATGCCGTGTTCGGAGAAAATGCACGCGAGCTTCCGCTCGACACGCTTTCTTCGGGTGTGATCCTCGACGCGATTTCCGCGATCATTCTGCAAAAGCGCGGTGTGGACGTGGGACTTGATACAATCGGCGCGCCCGAATCGGTTGAGGTTGCCAATCTGCTTCCCACCGACCGAAGTGAGCGTGCCTACGTCAAGAATGGAAAGGCAAGAGTTTTCAATTGTACCCTCCGCCAAAACGCGCGCGTGACGATGCTCGCCGAAATAGGAGAGAGAACCGTTCCATTTGCATATTGCTATGAAAACGCCGATCACAAGCGCTTTTTCGTATGTCTCTATGACGTGACGGCTGCACGATATTCGGAAATCTCGCTTGGATACCTGCATCAGCGCGTCCTTATTGAAGGCGTTGAGTGGGCAGCAGGCAAGACCTTGCCTGCGAAATGCGTCAAGCATCCCGAGCTCTACATACTCGCCAAGCGCGGCAACGGGAAAATGGCGGTGGGACTCTTCAACTGCTATGCCGACGGCATCCTGCGCCCCACGGTCAAGCTCGACCGCGCCTACAAGAGCATTCGCTTCCTCAACACAAGCGGCACGCTCAAGGGCGACACCGTAACGCTCGACCAACCTCTGCCCGCATTCTCCTTCGCGGCGTTTGAGGTTGCGGAGGACTGATAAATAAAAAAGATCGGCGCATCTGCATGTGATTGCAGATGCGCCGAGCTTTTTTTGTGATATTATTTCTTCGGGAAGCTATCCTTGAGACCCACAACGCGGTTGAAGGTGTTGGGATTCTTGGAATCCTTGCAGAAATAGCCAACGCGAACGAATTGGTATCTCTCGCCCGCTGCAGCCGTTTCGAGGCAGGGCTCCACCATCGCGGTGTCAACTCGGGTGAGCGACTCGGGGTTGAGGAAATCCAGATAGGTCTTGCCCTCGGGAACCTCGGCGGTGTTTTCGATGTTGAACAGGCGGTCATAGAGCATCAGCGATGCGGGGCGCGCATATTTTGCCGACAGCCAATGAACCGTTCCCTTCACCTTTCTGCCGTCGGTGGGCATGCCGTTGCCGGTTTCAAGGTCTGCGGTGGCGTGAATGCACTTGATGCTGCCGTCCTCGTTCTTTTCAATGCCTGCATACTTGATGATATAGCCGTTCATCAGGCGCACCTCGCCGTCGGGCTTGAGACGGAAGAACTTGGGAGGCGGAACCTCTGCAAAATCATCGGCGTCGATATAAATTTCGCGGGTCATGGGCACCTCGCGCGTGCCGAGCTCGGGCTTTTGCGGATGGTTGGAAACCGTGAGCATCTCCTCGCGATCCTCGGGGTAGTTGTCGATGATCACCTTGATGGGATTGACGATCGCAATGCGTCGGAGTGCGTTTTCGTTGAGATCGTCGCGCACGCATGCCTCAAGCTGACGCACGTCCACGGTGTGGTCGGTGTTGGTGATGCCTGCCTCGCGAACAAAGGTGAAGAGCGCACCGGGGGTGTATCCGCGGCGGCGCAGACCGCAAAGGGTGGGGAGGCGGGGATCATCCCAGCCGTCCACGTGACCCTCCTCAACGAGCTGACGCAGATAGCGCTTGGACATGACCGTGTAGGTAATGTTCATGCGACCGAACTCCCACTGATGCGGCTTTTGTGCAAATCCGATCTTATCGACCACCCAATCGTAGAGCGGGCGGTGGTTGCGGAATTCGCTCGAGCAGAGCGAGTGGGTGATGCCCTCAAGTGCGTCCTGAATGGGATGAGCAAAGTCATACATCGGGTAAACGCACCACTCGTCGCCCTGACGGTGATGGTGGATATGCTTGATGCGGTAGATCACGGGGTCACGCAGATAGGGGTTGTCGGAGGAGGGGTCGATCTTTGCACGGAGCGTGCGTGCTCCGTCGGGAAACTCTCCGTTCTTCATTCTCTCAAAGAGCGCAAGGTTTTCCTCCACCGAGCGGTTGCGGTAGGGCGACTCCTTGGATGCCGCCGCGCGATCGGTGCCCTTGTAGTCGGCAAGATCGTCCTTGGAAAGATCGCAAACGTAAGCGTCGCCCTGCTTGATCAGCTGAAC
>ULQF01086498.1_pt1 | contig 27466 bp, 18 predicted proteins | sample 1954211 | NCBI WGS metagenome assembly ULQF01 (sample SAMEA4835648, study PRJEB28245) | human gut metagenome | biome: gut microbiome; material: fecal sample | place: Denmark | collected 2008 | reverse complement strand
ACCAACAACGAACATACCTGCGAAAAGTACTACTGTTGAATTAGAAAGGCCCGAAAAAACCTGTTTGGCCGGGATAAAACCCAAAAGGCCGCAGGCGATAGCGCCACTCATAGCAGTGATGGCCAAAGGAATAAGTTCAGTAATAAATAATAAAGCCACTATTGCCAGAACGATTAGACATTTTACTGCCGGTGTCATAAGACTCACCTCAATTCTCAAAATAGACTACATAAAATTTCTCCTTCGCTTTTGAAAGCTATTGCTTTCTTAACCTTTATTGTAAAGATTTTTTTCAACTTATGCCGAAGTTAATTGTTAACAAATCTGTTACAATATTGCTGATAATATTTGAATTAAATTAAACAAATGTTCAACTTTTTGTTGCTGAGGCAACATATGTTCGTAGATTAGCTACTGAAGCCATTCTCCAGCCTTATATATTCCACTTTATTTTAAAGTATATAAAAATATTTTTACGTTGTATTTTAATCACCCTGCTATTTTTATTTAAAAATTCGCTTGCATTTATTAATAAAATAAAAATGCCAATATCCGTAAAAGGATATTGGCATTTTTGTATAATTATTTTTTAAAAGCATGCAAATATTCAGCACATTCAACAGCCGCATTACGACCTTCTGCAAAAGCCCATTCCACAACACCTTGCCCACGCCGAGCATCGCCTGCTGCAAATACACCGGCACGTGAAGTATCAAAATAGCCGCTTCCTTTAGCGATCGTGCCAACAGGAGTTTTATTAAAAGCAAAAGTACTGAACACAGCAGGCTCCGGTCCTGTAAAACCAGTAGCAAGCAGCAAAATCTGCGCCGGGATTTCTGACTCCGAGCCTTCGATCAACTGTGGTTTAGGCAAGCTGCCCGAAGCGGAGCTTATCCATTCTACCTTAGCGATGCGAACCCCTTTTACAAAGCCATTATCATCATATAAAACATCCTGAAGCATAGTGCCGTATGATAATGTAGGATCACTGCTGACCAACTCACAGAAACCGTCCTGCGTTTTTCCGGTCATCTCACATTCCCTCAGCTCCAGCTGAAGGATACTACGGGCCCCTTGGGCAAAAGCCACTGCAGCGCAGTCGATACCAGTATCTCCTCCGCCTATAATCACTACATCCTTACCTGCCGTATCAGCGGGAACAGATGTGTTTTGCTCCAACATTTCCTTCGTTACATAAGTCAGAAAATCTTTAGCATAGTAAACACCTTTAGCATCATCGCGGATCATTTTCAAACGTCGCGGTGAAGTACTGCCAACACAAACAATAATCGCAGCAAATTCCTTTTGCAGATCGGCAAAAGTTACCTGCTTGCCTATTTCTGTCTGCAGACGAAATTCCACTCCTGCATCCTGCAGCGCTTCTATTTTCTGCATGACGATATTTTTAGGAAGCTTAATATTAGGTACGCCATACATCAGAAGCCCGCCCGGACGATCGTCACGCTCAAAAACCGTCACTTTAAAACCTAACCGAGTCAATTCGTCAGCACTGCCTAAACCAGCAGGACCTGAACCAACGACGGCAATTTTCACCTCGCCATCTGCACGCGCCACAGAACTGGGAATAGGATTAATCATAAACGCTTTCTTTACAAGAAAATCTTCAAGCTCTCTATCTTCACCCCATAGCTTTAAACGAGGCGGTAAATCTGGCAGTGTCAAAAAAGTCTCTCTGTCAAATACTGCTTGCTTCCTCAGCATCAGCTTCACCTTCTTTTACAACCGTCGCAGAAGTTTCAATAACATCAGCTTCACTATTCAGCAAACGCATAAACTCCTCGCCGGTAATCGTTTCACGTTCCAGCAGAAAGGCTGCCAGCTCGTGTAATTTTTCTTTATTTTCTTCCAGAATCTCACGCGCTTTCTGATGAGCTTCTTTGATAATTTCCAAAACTTTGGCATCAATTTTACTGGCTGTTTCGTCAGAACAGTTCAACGAAGGATCTCCGCCAAGATAAATATTAGTCATTGTTTCGGTAGCCATCATATCGAATTCTTCCGTCATACCCAGGCGGGTAACCATAGCACGCGCCAGCTTGGTAGCCTGCTCAATATCATTGGAAGCACCGGACGTAATAGAATTGAAAATAACTTCTTCTGCAGAACGTCCACCAGTAATAGTAACGATCTTATTGAAAAGTTCTTCTTTACTCATCAATACATTATCAGTTTCAGAAACCTGCATAGTATAACCCAGGGCTCCAGATGTACGAGGGATAATCGTAATTTTATGGACAGGAGCTGATTTTTTCTGCAAAGCAGCTACCAGTGCATGTCCAATTTCGTGATAAGCAACTATTTTCTTTTCTTCCGGCGGAATTACAGCGCCTTTACGCTGATAACCGGCAATAACTACTTCAACAGATTCCTCTAGATCGCTTTGGCTTACACAGGTACGGTTCATTTTGACAGCACGCAGGGCAGCCTCATTGACAATATTCGCTAATTCAGCACCAGAAGCACCCGCAGTAGCTCTTGCTACCGTCAAATAGTCAATATCATCGCAGGTTTTAATTGCCTTCGCATGCACTTTCAGAATTGCTTCACGTCCCTGTAAATCAGGCAGCTCAACAGGTATACGTCGGTCAAAACGACCTGGACGCAGAAGCGCTTTATCCAATGATTCCGGACGGTTAGTTGCAGCTAGGATCACAACACCTTTACTGCCATCAAAGCCATCCATCTCTGAAAGCAGCTGATTCAAAGTCTGCTCACGTTCATCATTGCCGCCAAATTGTCCGCTGTCACGACGCTTGCCAATAGCATCTATCTCATCAATAAATACGATACAAGGAGCTTTTTCCTGAGCCTGCTTGAACAGATCACGGACACGCGCCGCACCCATACCAACAAACATTTCAATAAATTCACTGCCGGAAATACTGAAAAACGGTACTTTCGCCTCACCTGCTACAGCTTTAGCCAGCAGAGTTTTACCTGTACCAGGAGGACCAACCAGCAAGGCACCTTTTGGCATATTAGCTCCGATAGCCTGATATTTCGCAGGATTATGTAAAAAATCCACTAATTCCATCAATGCTTCTTTAGCCTCATCCTGCCCGGCTACATCGGCAAAACTTTTACCAGTCTGTGCTTCTACATACACCTTGGCATTACTCTTGCCAAAACTCATGGCATTGCCACCACCCAGCTTGCTGCCCATATAACGCATAAAAAGCTGGCCCAATGCGAAGAATATCATGATCGGTAAGACCCAGTTCATAAAGAAATTGACAAGCGGTGAATTTTCCTTTGGAATAACCTGCGAAAATTCTACTTTGCTCTTCATTAAACGGTTAACCAAATCGGGGTCTTCTACCCTGCCTGTTACATAAATTACTTTGTTATCACTGTCTTTCGCAAGAACAGCTATCTTATTATTAGTGATCTCTACTTTTGCAACCTTACCATCGTCTACCATCTGTAAAAAGTTGCCATAGGAAATCTCTTTGACCTGCGGGCTGAAAAACGTTGGTACGATAACCGTATTGATCAGTAAAATTATTGCCAAAGCCAAAATATAATAGTAATAAAGCGGCTTTTTAGGGGGAGCTTTTTTCTCTGGCATATCCGAACCTCCAAATATGTACATATATTGTACTTACATTATTATTCTATATTAAATGATAACCGTTCTTCGATAATTAAACAAGCAAAAAATCTGTGAAAGTCGGCAATAATACTTTCTTTTTCATTAAATAAAGTATCGAAATAATTTCTAAAAATCCTAACCACTGTTCTGCCCTGATTTTCCTGTCAGGAAACAGTCCTGCAAATTTTATGCATATACCGAAAAATTTTACACTAAAAAACCACAACTTAGCCGGTGTTTCAAAAAATGTATACAAAGTGCAGTGCAAGAATTATGTATACATGAACTTTTGATGTTGCCAGAAGTACTTTTTTCTTATACAATGGATACGGTCTCAACCAAAGGAGGGTTTACCATGAAAAAAATTAAAACAGTTCTAGTTGCTAACCGCGGCGAGATCGCGATCCGCGTTTTTCGTGCTTGTAATGAATTAGGCATCCGTACTGTAGCAATATACTCTAAGGAAGACACTTTATCTCTGCATCGTAACCGTGCCGATGAGGCTTATCTGGTCGGTGAAGGCAAAGGCCCCATAGACGCTTATCTTGATATTGAAGACATCATGCGTATTGCCCGAGAACACGATGTCGACGCCATCCATCCCGGCTATGGCTTTTTATCAGAAAACAGCCAACTGGCTAAACGCTGCGCTGAAGAAGGGTTCATCTTTATCGGTCCGCGTCTTGAACACCTGATAATGTTCGGCGATAAGATCAATGCCCGCACGCAGGCTGAACTGGCTGGTATTCCAATGATTCCCGGTTCTACCGGCACAGTCAGCAGCGTAGAAGAAGTACGTGCTTTTGCGGGGAAACACGGTTTCCCGATCATTATCAAGGCTGTTAACGGCGGTGGCGGACGCGGCATGCGTATGGTAGCTTCCATGGACGAGCTGGATCAGGCTTACAGCCTTGCCAAATCAGAAGCACTCAAAGCCTTCGGCAGTGACGAGATCTACCTTGAAAAATATCTGCAAAACCCTAAACATATCGAAGTACAGATCATCGGCGATACCCACGGTAACATTGTACATCTGCACGAACGTGACTGTTCCGTACAGCGCCGGCATCAAAAACTGGTCGAAGTTGCTCCTGCTTTCTCTCTGCCTCAGCAGCTGCGCAGCCGTATTTGCGAAGCAGCCGTTAAATTGATGAAAAATGTTGATTATATCAGTGCTGGCACAGTTGAATTTTTAGCAACACCGGACAATAATTTCTACTTTATTGAAGTTAATCCAAGAATTCAGGTTGAACATACAGTTACCGAAGAAATCACCGGTATCGATATTGTACAAACACAAATTAAAATTGCTGAAGGCTATTCCATCCATGACCCTGAAATAGCGATCCCCGAACAAAAGGACATCATTACCCATGGCCATGCTATCCAATGCCGTATCACTACGGAGGATCCGGCCAACAATTTTATGCCAGATACCGGTAAACTGATCGCTTATCGCAGCGGCGGCGGCTTTGGCGTACGCCTGGACGGAGGTAATGCGTTTACTGGTTCCGTCATCACCCCGTACTACGATTCTCTGCTCGTTAAAGCAACCACCTGGGGACTGACACATCAAATAGCTATCAGTAAGATGCTGCGCTGTCTGAAGGAGTTCCGTATACGCGGCGTTAAAACCAATATTCTCTTTTTGGAAAATGTACTGCAGCATCCTCAATTCACTGACGGCAGCTACAGCACTAAATTTGTTGATGATAATACCGACTTGTTTATTTTCCCTAAAACACATGACCGCGGTACCAAACTGCTCAATTATATTGCCGATATCTCTATCAATGGCTATTCTAACGTAGGTGTACAGCCAAAACCGGAATTTGCCCCCCTGAATATGCCCAAGCCCTTTATCGGTAAGATTCCTGATGGCAGCAAACAGGTTCTTGATGCCCATGGCCCTGCAGGATTGGCAAAATGGGTACAGGCCCAAAGTGAAGTACTAATCACTGATACCACTTTCCGCGACGCACATCAGTCATTGTTTGCGACTCGTCTGCGTACAAACGATATGATGAAAGTAGCAGCTGCTACAGCAGGAAAACTTCCAAACCTTTTCTCATTCGAATGCTGGGGCGGCGCTACCTTTGACGTTGCTTACCGTTTTCTCGACGAAAGTCCCTGGGATCGGCTGCAGCAATTCCGTATAAAAGCACCTAATATTTTACTGCAAATGCTGCTGCGCGGAGCCAATGCAGTTGGCTATACCAGCTATCCTGATAATGTCGTCAAGGAATTTATTCATCTGGCCGCCAAAAACGGTGTCGATGTTTTCCGCATCTTTGACAGCCTCAACGGACTTGATAATATGCGTCTTTCCATAGATACTGTGCGAGAATGCAATAAAGTTGCCGAAGCGGCACTGTGCTATACCGGCGATATTCTGGACCCCCGCCGGGATAAATATGATCTGAAATATTATGTGGATATGGCTAAAGAGCTGGCAGCCGCCGGTGCCAATATTATTGCAATCAAAGATATGGCTGGACTGTTAAAACCTGAGGCGTCTTACCGCCTTGTCAGTGCTCTCAAAGACGCTGTTGACCTGCCGATACATCTGCACACACATGAAGGCAGCGGTAATGCTATCTACACTTACGCCCGTGCCGTCGATGCCGGTGTTGATATTGTTGATACAGCGATGTCCGCTATGAGTTGCGGCACTTCTCAGCCCAGCGGCAGCAGCCTCTATTATGCGCTCAGTGGTCATCCGCGCCAGCCGCGTGTAGACGTCGATGCTATGAACGAACTATCCCGTTATTGGGAAACCGTACGTCCATATTATAAAGCCGCTGACCAGACCGAACTGTTTCCAAACCCGGAAGTATATGTACACGAGATGCCGGGCGGCCAATACACCAACCTTAAACAGCAGGCAACCGCTCTCGGTCTTATCGAACGTTGGGAAGAAGTCAAAGATATGTATCACCGCGTCTCAATGATGTTCGGTGATTTAATCAAGGTAACTCCTTCTTCTAAAATAGTCGGTGATATGGCTCTCTTCATGGTACAAAACGATCTCAGCGAAGAAGATATCTATGCTAAAGGTGACGTACTCGATTTCCCTGCTTCTGTAGTGGAATTTTTTGAAGGCCGTATCGGCGTTCCTTATCAAGGCTTCCCTCAAAAACTGCAGCAAATAGTTCTCAAAGGACGTAAACCTTTAGAAGGCCGTCCCGGCGATACTTTGCCGCCTGTTAATTTTGAGGAAATAAAAGCTAAACTTGCAGAACTGGAAGCACCTATTACAGAAGAAGCCGTCAGCTCTTACTGTCTCTATCCAAAAGTCTTTACTGACTGGGTCAAACGCGTACATGATTTCGGAGATGTTTCTGTACTTGATACACCAACCTTCTTCTTCGGCATGAAAATAGGCGAAGAAATCAAAGTAGAAATCGAACAAGGCAAGATGCTGGTCATTAAGCTTGTACATATCGGCGAAGCCAATGCCGATGGTATTCGTACAGTATCCTTCGAATTCAACGGTCTGCCCAGGGAAATCGATATCAAAGACAGAAATGTCAAAGCTACCAATATCAGCCGCAAAAAAGCTGATAAAGCCAATCAGGGTGAGATCGGCGCTACTTTATCAGGTTCCGTTGTTAAAGTACTGGTGGAAAAAGGACAAGCAGTAACTAAAGGCACCCCGCTTGTAGTTACCGAAGCTATGAAAATGGAAACAACTATCGCCGCCCCAATCAGCGGTATCGTAGCCCAGATCCACGTAACAGCAGGTAACCGTATCGAAAGCGGCGACTGCCTGCTGGAAATCGAATTAAAAGCTTAAATAATAACCGATTAAAGCCCCTGTTCTTATTGAACAGGGGCTTTAATCATATAACTTTTAAGTACGATTTTCCATTGCACTCATCATTGTCAAAGCTGACTTTCTTCCCGCAACACGCGGCCCGTATACTAAATACTGCACAGCTATCATCACTGCACGATTCAATTGATTCTGCCAGAACAAACCCATTGGCGTCAGCTTATAAACACCATCAGCAGCTTCCATTAAACCGTTGTTACGCCAACGTTCCAATAAAGGAAACAACAATTCAGAAAAAGGTATTTCTGATAAGCTTCTCAATTTTTGAGGTTCAAAGACGCCACTGTCAAACTGACCTTTGATCGCGGCAAAAACAGGCGCAAACTCATCTCTTTCAAATAACATAACAAAAGGCTTTATACCCTTATCAACCAGGCTTCCATATTTTTCCAGATCAAACGGCTGCATATAAGCATAATTGCCTAATGATCCGCCGCAGCCGGCTCCGAAAGCCAGAACCTGAGCGCCTTCTTTCACCATAGTATTATAACGGCTTATTTCCCTGTCATCAGTTGCCCAATGGCAACAGCTCAGCTGACGGCAGCCATTCCTGCTTAAAAATTCTGCGCCGCTGACAAAGAGCTCTGCCAGCTTCCTCCCTGTAGGGAAATTACTCTGATCAGCTTTAAATTGATTGCCCAGCGGCGTCCCAGGAAAAATCTGCAGTTTATACAAATCGACACCACTAAGACCGCAATCCAGATAAAACTGTAAATCTCGCTGCAGCAATTCTTTTGTCTGCCCCGGTAAACCATAAATCAGGTCAATGATAACCTTTGTACCCGTCGCAGCAAAAAGCTTCAATTTACGCACAACTTCTTCGCAGGTATCAGGACGCCCCAGTTGTCGGCGCAGATCCGTAGCAAAAGTTTGCACCCCAAAGCTAAATCTGTTTGCACCATTTTCGATGCAAGCAGCAAGTTTCTCTTCGTCCATATCATAAATACTGCTCTCAACCGTAATTTCACAATCAGAACTTAAAGGAAGCACTTGGCGTACCTTCTGCAAAATACTGCTGAGCTGTTCTTTCGTCAAGGTTCCAGGAGTCCCGCCGCCAAGAAAGACCGCTTGGATTTCCGCAGTTTTCAAATAATGCATATTACGCATCTGTTCCAGCTCTGTCAAAAGCTTGGTTACATATTCTGCTTCTGCTTTTATTGAAGAACCCTGTTTAAAAAAGCTACAATAAGTGCATCTGATCTTGCAAAAAGGAATATGGATATAAGCTGCTATAGGCCTGCTGCTGGAAGCGTCACGCAAAAGCTTCTTGAAAGCATTCTGTCCCAGAGGCGGCGGCAGCGGTTTGATGCCTTTATCTTCAAATAAAACATCAACTTCTTCCATTGCCGCATATGCGCTTGCAGCCTTCTCTTTGCCGATAATTTTTTCTAAATCCGGCAGACGCCAAAAGTGCTCCAGCCTCTTTTTATAAAAAACCATTAAGTCACCTTGCGGTTTCTCTGTCAGTAATTTATCCCAGGAACTAGTTATTTTGTCTTTAAGCATCATTTTGCCCAGCGTGGTGATTTTGTCTATTTTTTTCATTTTTAAAATTACCCAGTATTTTCTAAAAATCCATACAAATTTTATTTATAAAACCTGTCATAAAAAGTGATAAATTTTTGTATATACTCTCCTGCAGCTTGCAAATCTGCTTCATCAGGATGAGTACTTGCGTCCTTCCACCGTTTTTTACTTTCTTCCGTAGGTGCATGCGGATGTCCTTCAGGCATCTTCATCATTGTTTCGATCAGCTTCGGATCAATCGCACCGCGAATAGATAAAGTGCCTACTACTTTACAGCCGGTGCTTAAATATCTGCCGGCATTGGCTAATGAACTGATCCCGTGCTCAGAGTAAGCTTCTGCTCCCAACGTTTGAAAAAGTACGACTTTTTTATTATCCAAAGTCTGCAAAAACTCCTGCATATCCTTATCGGGTTCACCTTTATCGACCCAATAACCAGCAAAAATAACCTTATAATCATCTACTGCCGGCACCTGCTTCACAGCAGCAAGGTCACAGCGTTCTCCTGCCACTTCATAAAATTTCTTTGCAACTTTCTCTGTATTGCCGGTTTTACTGGAATAAATAATCAAAAAATCTTTCATAAATTTTCATTCCTTTCATATTACGTTTGCTGAAATAACACTGTTCCACAAAGTTAGCCCTTGCTTACTTATGTTATCATTATAAACCATAATTCAAAATCTTGCCAAAATAATTTTTTAGCCTTATTCCTGCAGCTTCGATGCCATATATTCTACAGCCTGAGAGTATCTAAGTCCTGGATTCAAAAGAAATAATTCATCCGGCAAATAATATACTGCATTATTTTTTACTGCCGTTATTGATTCCCAGGCAGGACTGCTCATAACGTCATTTTGCAAACGCACTTCAATATCGTTTTTATCTCCCATTGAGGTAATGAAAATTATTTCCGGGTCTTTTTCTATTAAGAATTCCAGATTATAAGGAGCTTTATCAGACATCTGTTCACCAGTTGGAGCAGTTACACTCTGAATGTCTTGAACAATATTATGTAGTTGCAATAACTTGGCAACACAGCCAGCAATACTATTTTCCTTCTCTAATGTCACATTTTGTGCGCTGCTGTGTAAAATAGCAACCCTTTTAGTATTTTTAGGAAGCTGCTTAACTGTATTCTGTACTTTTTTGTCAAGCTCTGATGCAATTTTTAGCCCTTTCTCTTTCTGACCAGTCAGTTCACCTAAAATTTTTATACTATGTTTGACATCTTCATAAGTTTTTAAATTTAAAACTACTACAGGAATACCATTTGCTTCAAAAAGTTGGATGTATTTTTCATGCATCCCCTTATAAGCGACAATCAAATCAGGCTTCAATTCTACTACTTTTTCAGTATTGATATTAAAAATAAAGCCAACAACAGCAGCATTTTTAGCAAAATCAGGAGTCCTGACAATTGTGGATTCCGCCCGTCCTACAACATTTCCATCTAAAACTTCCAAAAGTTCTAAAAAAGAAGGTGACAGAACTACGATCCTTTCAGGCTTTTTGGAAAAAGCAACCTGCCTGCCATTATCGTCCGTTATTTTCATCAACCCGCTATCTTTATGAATTTCTTTTGAAGTGCAGCCATACATAGTTACTGAAACTGCCAACAAGCACAGCATTAAAATTATTTTTTTCATATCATAACTCCATTTAAAATATCTAGCAGGCATTAAGCCCGCTAGATATTTCTACTATGTATTAAAATTTATATTCCATACCAACTCTATACAAACGTCCTAAATTTCCATCAGCATAAGCGCCAAAATTCCTATGATTACTTATGTTATCGATCCCCAAATAAATCTTGGCATCTTTAGTAAGGTGCTTTGATGCCATAATATTAGCAATAGTAAAATTCTTAGTAGAATATACAGAATTCCCCATTGTACTCTTATCTGCGTTGTGATAATAATAATTTAGATTAGAAACAATATCAAAACTGCAATCCCAGGCATAAATATTTTGCGGTTGATAAGATACCCCAAAAGTTAACTGATGCTTAGCACGATCAGTTAAACGCGTTCCGCCTGTCTTATCTTTAGCATCTAAATAAGTATAACCAAAATTCATAAAAATATTTTTCCCTAATTCATGCGAACCATAAAATTCTACACCCTGTAATGTTGCCTTTGGTACATTCCGATAAGTCATAACCTGATCTCTACCAAGTCCCGGATAGCTATTGGGATCATCATCAGTAAATCTGCCTGTCCAGTATGAACTTATCAAATCCTTAACGTCATTGCGGAAAATTCCTAAATGAGCTGTAGTTTTATCTCCCCAGTCCTTCTCCACAGCTAATTCATAACTTAAAGATTTTTCCGGTTGCAAATCTGGATTACCCTCAAAAAACTGTCCTGAGCCACCCGGATTAGCAGCGTACATCTCCCAAAAATGGTACAACTCATTAACTGTAGGAGTTTTATACCCTTGACCGATAACAGCCTTCACACGTATGTCTTTAGCCGCATTATAAGTAGTTGCCAAACGGCTTGTTATTTCACTGCCAAATTTATCACTGTAATCATAACGTACAGAAGGAATAATCAACCATTTTTCATCAGGCTTAAATTCATCCTGAACATATACGGCAGTATAATTAATAGCCGCTTCATCGTAAGCATTATATGCACTGCCTCCAGCTACAGGAGTACCTTTCTTCTTTAATCTGGTCCCTTCACTGTTATCCCGGCGATACTCCAGCCCTGCCGTTAAATAATGTTTATCTCCCATATGCCATGAATCGTGACCTTCAATAACACTCAAGGTCCTTTTTACAGTATCAATCTTAGGATCTTTAACAGTTATTGTTCCAGGTTTGCCGCCCGTAAACATTTGCGTAACATCCTGACTTGTATAACGTTTATCATAAACCGATTGATAAGCTCTGATAATCCAGCTTTGCTTTTCATCATCACCTTTATAGGTCAGTGAATAATCTGTACGTTTGTTATCATTATAAATAGTAGATTTTTTATTTTGCCAGACTTCACCCGGCCTCATAACTGTTACAGATGAACTACCCTTCTGATTATCCTCTTTAATCCTGCTGAAATCGGCAGATAATTGATTTCCATTATCAAACTTATAACCTACACTTAAAGATATCGGTTGTTCCTTTCCATAAAAATTCATTTCATCTCCGCTGCCTGCTGGATCCATATAAGGCCTATTATTATTCAAGCCAGCATTTAACTTATAGGATACATTTTTTTCAACCCCCTGCAGATAAACATTAGACTTGTAGCCAGCACCTTTACCATTTTCATACCAGCCATATTCATAATTGATACTACCGGCATTTTTTTCCGGAGTTTTTGTAATTACATTGATAACCCCCGCCATAGCATCACTGCCATATAAAGCTCCGGCTGGACCTCTGATAATTTCTACACGTTCCACATCCTCCATGCGAATACGATCAACGTCCCAGGCATTAGCGGAATTATAGGAAAGTTCTCCACCCAAACGCTTACCGTCTACCATAATTAAAACATGCCTTGACTCACTGCCGCGAATACTGACATTACTGCGTCCCTGAAAATCATTAAAGACGTTTACTCCCAACGCAGAATTTAAAGCGTCACGCAACGTTTTCGCCTGTGTTTCTTCCAATTTTTTGCTGCTGACAATTTCTACAGCCGAGGGGCTTTCCTTCACGCTCATCTCCGTCCTTGTAGCAGTAATGACCATAGGGTCAAGTGTAAAACTTTCTGTAACTTCTTCAGCATGAGCAGTAACACCACTAAACAAAAAACTTGAACCAATCAGTGTAAATATCAATGACCTTTTCTTTACAAATCTTCTCACCTTTAACCACATCCATTTCCCATATTATTTCTACATTTATTCAAAAGCTTTTGCCATTGAAACAAAATAAAACGCTCTTCTGCATATAAATACAGAAAGGCGTCAAATAATTGCGCAATCCCATCAATCGCAGGAATTTTATAGCGTCAAAATCAGGCAGTTCTTCTGGCTCTGCTTCATCGCTCGTCTTGCCTTCCCAGTTTCCCAGTGACATTTTAAGACTAACTCTGCATTACAGCTGCGGGACAGCACAGGTTTTACACCTGTTTCTCTATTAAGCATTACTGCACCTGATCTTATATATTTATTGTTTTATACAACTATTTAGAATTTTACTTATTTGTTTATATAATTGTTTTGATAAATATTCCTATTATTTTTATTTTATCATCAAGTAGTCCACCCTGTCAAGCGCTCGTCCGCATCGAGCGGACGGCACCTGACGCTGCGCTTATTCAAAAGATTTATTTCTTCTGATACAAAGAAAACACCGCTTGTTTAAACAAGCGGTGTTTTACTATTATTACTTAATATTCATCGAACATTTTTTGAATTTTCTCTGGACTTTTCGTTCTAAGCAGCGCCAATTGCAGAAGTATTCTGGCTTTCTGCGGATTAAGACTGTCCGCAGCTATAAATTTGTTATCAGTATCGTTTGCACTCCGGCTTACGATACCATTACCGACCCTCGTACTGCGTACTACAGGAATACCACTTCGAGCAATCTTGATCAGGGCAGGCTTTATATTGATATGCAGATTCCCGTGACCAAAGGCTGCAATAACTATTCCCAGCGCCCCAGCCGAAACTGCCGCTCTTACTAAAATATCATCACAGTTTACGTGCAGATAGACGATATCAACTCGCGGCAGAGCAGTTACTTTACTGATATCAAACTCAGCTGCTGCCGTATGCCGACGCAGACTTGCTTTATAGAAAATAGGTTTCCCATTTTGAAAATAGCCTAAATATCCCAGTTCCCACGATTTAAATGTTTCCACATGTGTAGTATTGGTTTTAGTTGCATCACGAGCCCCATTAATTTGATCATTCATTGCAATCAATACGCCCTTACCAACCGCCTCTTGCGAACCGGCTAAAGCAACTGCATTCAGCAGATTGACAGGACCATCGGCACTCATCGCTGTTGCCGGACGCATAGCGCCAACTAAAACCACCGGTTTCTCACTTTTAACAGTTAAATTTAGAAAATATGCTGTTTCTTCCAGCGTATCTGTACCATGTGTAATAACAATACCATCGACTTCCGGCTGTTGCAGAAGTTCACTGACCCTACGGCTTAATCTCAGCCAGATATCATCAATCATATCAAAACTGCCGATATTACAGAACTGTTCACCAGTTACATCCGCAACTTCAAGCATTTCCGGAACAGCATTTATCAAGGTCTGAATACCTATTTCACCAGCCTGATAGCCTGTCATTTCTGTATTAGAGCCTGCTTTACCGGCAATAGTTCCACCAGTTCCCAGAATTACGACTTTTGGTTTCCTCATTATTTACACCTGCCTCAATACCATTTTTCTAAAAGGATATATGAAACTATAAGTGTCAATACACAACCTACGGCCCAAACTGTTAGCATCGGACTTGCCCACAACATTTTTCATCACATCCTTTACTTTTGATCACATTTCTGTTATTCGCTGTTTCTTTTTATTAGAAGACAGTAGCCACATTACCGCAAAACTGATGATCAGCCCCCAGGCACCGGCTGCCATAACGCTTTTTTCAATATTAGTAAACAGATAAACAACCATGTAAGTTGCTTCTCCTGCAATCGCTCCCCAGATAGCGGCAGTAGCATTAATACGTTCAGGCCAGATAATAGCAATCAGCATCGGTGCTAATGTAGCTGAAGCGACACCAGAAATGCCAATCCAGACCATGACTCCCATAAATTGCGGTGGATGCAGTGTCATCAAAACACAAATAATCCCAAAAACTGCCGGCAATATCTTCGTCATCATAAATGCGATCCTCTGAGCTTTTTCCTGCGGAATATTTATGATTTTACGTTTAACCAACGTTTTAATAAAAAGATCATTAGCAATACAGGTTGTCATAACCAAAAGCAGACCACAGGCTGTCGACATCAATGCCGCTACAATCGAAACCGCAAGCAGCGTGCTGATAATGGGATGAAAATAAGCTCTGACATATTCTACTACCGCATAGTCAGGCTGCTGCAGATCAGGATTCAGTGCCAGCATATACAAACCGCCAAAAATTACCAACATACAGCAGAATGAGGCAACAATCCAAGTCCAGATCATTTTTTTCATATCTTTAGGATCTTTTAATGCTAAAATTTTTGTCAGCAGCTGCGGTTGTCCAGAAAAAGCAAATTCAATCAAAATAACACCGAAAACAGTAGCGTAGCTGTACATATGTAATGATTTAGGATTAATGACCGCAGTCAACAGTGGATCACGCGCAGCAATGATCGTACTGACTTCTGTAATGCCGCCCTTGAAGAAAAAGAATCCTGACAAGAAAACAATCACACCAGCAAACATCATCAAACAAGTCTGACCAATACTTGTATAAACATCCGCAAACAAACCACCTAAAGTGACATAAACAATAGTAACTACAGTTACCGCAATAACGGCAGTACTGTAATCAATATCCAAAAGGCCTGATAAAAGCGTACCGCCTGCTGATAATTGACCAGCCACATAAAACATCTGAATCATAACGATAATAGAAACCAACGCCCTCAAAAAGTCACTTTTATACATTTCTCCCAGCCAGTCCGGCAATGATAAAGCTTTAATTTTAGTGTTACTGTCACGCACACCTTTTGCAATAACGATAAACCCTAATGTAGACCCGCCAAAAATAGCTAAAAATATCCATAAAGCGGAAGCCCCCCAGGCGTAAGCGTATCCGACATACCCCAGAAAAGTAGCAGCACTAAAGAAAGAGGCGGCAAAAGCCAATCCTAATGATATCGGTCCCATACTTTCGCTGGCAACCGCAAAATCACTTAACCCTTTTATTTTTTTAGAGCCAATAAAACCCACATAAATAACAAATATCGTATAAAGAGCAAACCCAACATAAAGACACGTTTTCAAATCCATAATAAATTTCTCCTTTCGCGCTTATTAGCTACTATCCCCCTTCCATAATAGAATGGATGCATTTCTTGTATGTATAACTAAATTTTTATATAATGAACTTAATTTGATAAATTCAACCAATTTCCTAAATTTAAAATAACATAAAATGCAACTTTTAGGATAAAAATGAACTCAAGATGACAAAATCTGCAATAAGATGCATGATTTTGCCTTTATAAGGAGCAATTCATGCTGAACTTTCTTTACCAAACAATGAGTCATTTATGGTTTGGACTAGCAGTATTTTTGATTATTTTCTTTATCTGCAGCCGAACCGCGTTTTTTCAAACAACCTTATTTCAACAAAATTATTCGTTAAAAAACAAGCTACATATTATTGCGTTTTTTTCGTTGCTAGGCATCCTCAATACTTACTGGTCTTTATATGGCGAAAGCTGGCTTATCAACACCAGTTCCATCTTTATTATTGTAGCTGGTCTAGTCAGCGGTCCTTTAATCGGTTTCTGTACAAGTCTGCTCATCTCTGTTCACTATGTTTTGTTTATCCATACCAAAGCTGCTCTCGTGAGCGGCTGCTTTTTCCTAGTAGAAGGGCTACTGGCAGGACTTTTATCACACTGGTTCAAACAAAAAAAAGAACTGCTGCCTCACGCTATCGGCGTAAGTTTTATTTTCGCTTCCAGCCATATCATTTTACTCGCCTTATTTTGTTATCCCCACACATTTACACCATCAATTGAAGATTGTGCTCTCCAGGTAATGATCACGACAGCTTTAGGTACCGGTTGTTTTATCGGTCTTATCATGGACAGTTATAAACAGAAGGATATTCTTGAAGGGCTGGCGGCAAAAATTGCACTGAATGTTACTAATAGTTCAATTTCTATTTTGCAGAATGGTTTCGATCAAAATGCCGCCCAAAAAATTACGGAAAGCATCCTGCAAAACGTCAAATCCTTTGACGTTGTCTGTATTACCTCTAACTATCAGCTGCTTGGCTGCGCAGCCTGTGAACAAGAACAGCCATTTCTTGACTACCTGCAGAGAGACCTGGAAACACTGCTATCAGAAAAATTTTGCCTGAACAATAAAAAGCTTACTGTACTTACTTCTTATCAGGCTTTGCCGCTGGCAAACGATACTGCCACGATTGGTTATCTTTGTGTGGGACATATAGTTGCAGAAAAAATGACTGCCTTTGAAACAAAGCTGGCTGAAGGTATCGCAACAATGCTTTCTACGCATATCGAAATCAATCAGATCAAAGAATGTACTAAACTGCTGGCCAATGCTGAAATAAAAGCTCTACAGGCACAGATCAATCCGCATTTTTTATTCAATGCCCTAAATACAATCAGCTATTATTGCAGCGTACAGCCTCAGACAGCTAAAAAACTTATCAATTATCTGGCTGATTATTACCGCCAAAACCTTGCTGATCCAAATACATTAATTTCCCTGCGGCAGGAACTGCAGCACATCAATGCCTATATTAATATTGAAATAGCACGTTTCGGCGACAAACTAAAAATAAATTATGAAATTGATGACACAGCCTTTTTTAAGGTTCCAGCCCTAATTTTACAGCCAATAATTGAAAATTCTGTCAAACATGGTCTACGGTCAAAATTAGATGGCGGCACTATCACTATAACAGTCAGCCAAGATACAGAATATTTTTTTATATCCGTGCATGACGATGGCATTGGCATTCCTGAAGTAAAACTGGCTTCGCTGCTTCTTGATATCCCTGGCCGTAAATCCATTGGCCTGACTAATATACATAAACGTCTAATGGCAATTTACGGCCCGGACAACGGTCTTCATATAGACAGCACATATGGTACAGGTACTACCGTCAGTTTTAAAATACCAAAGCAAGAGGAGGATTGAAATGCTAAAAATAGTTATCGCAGAGGATGAATTTCCGTCCCGCCAAGAACTGCGAGCCTTACTGGAAACTAACAGCAATTTGGAGATCATTGCTGAATGTGAACATGGAGAGGCAGTACTTGATTATTTTTCAAACAATACTGCTGACGCTGTTTTTTTAGATATTGAAATGCCAGTATTAGACGGACTGGCCGTTGGCGAGAAACTTAAAACTTTGCCCAACCCTCCGAAAATAATTTTTTCCACAGGCTTCGATCAATTCGCAGTACGAGCCTTCGAACTTGAAGCTTTCGATTACATTCTTAAGCCCTATACTAAGACACGCCTGCAGGCAACTGTTATAAAATTGCAAAAAGTTTTGCAGAATCAATCTCAGCAGCAGTTGCCATCCCGCTGTAATTTTCCTATCAAGCTCTCTATTTGGAACAACAATAAACTTTTAGTCTTTAATCCCAAAGAAGAAATTTATCTTATCAAAACAGATACCAGTAAAAAAATACTGATCTATACCAATAAAGGTATTCTGGAATCAAACCTGCCTTTAAAAACTTTGGAAGAAAAACTACGTCACTGCGGTTTTTTGAGAACTCACAAAAGCTATATTGTTAATATGAATAAAGTGCGCGAAATCATTCCCTGGTTCAATGACACTTATATACTGACCGTTGAAAACTGCCTGGAAAAGGAAATTCCCGTATCACGGCACTTTATTCAAAGTTTTAAAACTTTCCTCAATTTATAGCCATTTGGGTTCCCAACTCCATTCACTAAATGTTTCCTTAAATTTACAATTATTTAACTTTTTATATTCCTACTAACCTTGTAGAATTTAGTTAAAATGTTATAATGAAAGTATCAAGGCAAATTATTTTAGGAGGTGTCAAGCTATGGCACGATTTACTTTACCACGTGACATTTATTATGGCTCGGGTGCAATCGACGAATTAAAAAATCTGAAAGGCTACAAAAAGGCAATGATCCTCACCGGTGGCAGTTCTATGAAACGGGGCGGTTTTTTGCAGAAGGTCGAAGATATCCTGCATGAAATCGGTGTGGAAACCCAGCTTTTCGAAGGCATCGAACCAGATCCGTCTATCGAGACCGTCTTTAAAGGTGCCGCAGCCATGCGCAAATTCCTTCCTGACGTTATCGTCGCTATCGGCGGCGGTTCACCTATAGATGCGGCGAAAGCCATGTGGGTCTTTTACGAGCACCCCGAAGCAACCTTTGAAGAAATCAAGAAACCTTTCAATATATCCAAACTCAGGAATAAGGCTATTTTCGTAGCAATTCCTTCTACAAGCGGTACGGCAACAGAAGTAACTGCGTTCTCGGTCATTACTGATTACTCTACTAATATAAAATATCCGCTGGCAGATTTTGAAATCACGCCGGACATTGCTATTTTGGATACCGATATCCCTCTGACCATGCCGAAAACTTTGACTGCTCATACAGGTATGGATGCTTTGACCCATGCAATCGAAGCTTATGTCGCGTCTGCACGCAGCGATTTCTCTGACCCGCTGGCACTTAAAGCTATTAGTGATATTTATGACAGTTTGATTGACAGCTATTATGGTGATAAAGATGCACGAGGCAAAATGCATATTGCTCAATGCCTGGCTGGGATGGCTTTCTCGAATGCACTTTTAGGTATAGCCCACAGCCTGGCCCATAAAACCGGTGCGATGTTCGATATCCCGCACGGCTGCTGTAATGCGATCCTGCTACCGTCTGTTATCCAATATAATGCCAAAGTTTGTGCTGACAGATATGCAACTATAGCGCGTATGCTGGGACTTACCGGTAATACAGATAAACAGCTGACTGATGCACTTATCGATTCAATCAAAGAATTGAACAAAAAACTTGGTATCGCCCAAACCTATAAAGAAAACGGCGTCAGCGAAGAATTATTCAAACAACATATAGATGAAATCGCCGCCAATGCAGTATTGGATCCCTGCACTGGTTCTAATCCGAGAAAAATTGATGCTGAAGGTATGAAGAAGGTTCTGACCTGTGCTTATTACGGTGAACCCGTAACATTCTAAAATAAACAGCAAAATACCCTGCTCAGGCAGGGTATTTTTTTCTGTCAAGAATAGCCTTATATGGTATAATAGGCATAATTTTAAAATTAAGGGATGAACTTTATGGATAAAAATGAACACAGTATTTTTGCTTATGTAATGGATCAGCTAAATGAAAATGGCATCTATCAAGGAGGTGCCTTGATAGATGATCCGACTCCGTCATTACCACGGCCATTAGGAAGCGATGATGCCTATATATATACTGCCGAAATGCCGCCTGACTTGCCAGGTGCTGAAGCCGTCTGCAGTATGCTGCTGGCTTATGCTGATGAACCTTCTGCTACTGCAAAAGCGGTTCTTGAAGAAGCATTGATAAAAATTTTATGTGTCAGTGTTTGTGATCCGCTTGTAGAACTGCTGTCAGAAGACGAAGTTCCCGAACCACTGCTTGCTTTAGCCGAAGACTGGCTGTATACAGCGCATAAACGTGAGCTTGTTAAATATGCAATCGTCATCTTAGCAGTCTTTGGACTGGAGAAGCTGCGCAAAGAACATTCCGAAAACCTTTGGGATGATTTAGTCGATCTTTGCCGCTGTGAAGAATTCACTTTTTTCCTTACCTTTGCCTACCGTATCAATAATATTGCACCACAGGACGAGCTATGGGAACTTGTTCGCTCTACCAGAGGCTGGGGACGTATATTCACCCTCTATGATCTTGAATGCACCACAGAAGAAGAAGAAATTTGGCTGCTTCGGCACGGTTGTGAAATCGAAATCGATTATGCTCCGATTTGTCTGGTAGTAATGCGTAAGGGACAGTTATTACACCATTTGCATAAAGAGCAGCTAGACTATAAAACTTACCGTGGCTGTCTTTTGATCATTAATAATTTTATTATGATGCTTGACCGTTACTATATTGGAAACAGTGATCCAACTTATATTGATATCAGCGGTATCGATTCTAAGACTCTGATCAGCGAGCTTCTGCGCCATGCTGAACGATATGATAAAACTCCTGCTGACCTGATCGGAATAATAAACATTTCCATTGGACTGCAAAAGCTTATCACCGACAGCAACTGGGCAGCATTACCTTCTAACGCCAGCCACGAACTGGTAAGCCGCTGTGAAAAACTGATTTACAGCCGCGACTGGTATGAGGAAGTGCAAGCACAATTATTCAAAGAAGATGGCAGCGTAAATTACACTACTGCTGAATTTGCCTTTGAACTGGATATTGATATATGGGAACGTCTTTTCGATTATCTTAAGCAGCACCCTCTGGAAAGTGCTTTATTTCCTTATCTTCTAGGCTTTGAAAACGATGAACGTCCCCAGAAAGTATTGACTTTTATCGAAAAAAACATCAATACCTATACTCAATCAGAAACAGCGCTTTTGATCCCGCTGAAATACCTGGAAACGCACCCTGGTACCGGAGTTCCTATAGTAACAGCCGCTTTGACCTCTATTTACGATTGGCCGCGCGGCGCTGCTTCTATCATTCTTGAAGAATGGGGACACGAACAGCTTACACCAGCATTGCGGGCGGCACTTATCACAGCACGCAGACTTAGCCAGCATCCGTTGATTACTATGCGCATAGATGCCTTACTGGAAAATAAACCGTTCAGCGTTGCTACCATGCTGGAGCAGCTGGGCAATAAAAACTGACAGATTAATAATTAAAACGGTTCAGCTAAGCTGAACCGTTTTAATTCATACCGCATCATTATTTTATTGCAAACTAACATATAAAAGATACAAATTGAGTGCTGTAACAATAAATCCTACCGCATAAAGCAGACCTTTAGTAAAAGGCTTATTAGCATAAGTCCCCATTACTTTTGGTGAAGAAGTGAGCCAAATCTGCATAAATACAGTCAACGGAAGCTGCACACTAAGCAGCATCTGGCTGACGATCAATCCCCAGAAGGGATCATTGATGAAATATAAAACGATAACAGCAGGAACAAATGTCAGCAGCAAACCAACACGTGAATGAATATCCTTCATATCGTAAGATTCACCGAACATACCTGAAAAAATAGTAACACCTGCCATACCCGCCGTTGTTGTAGAAGCAATCCCTGCAAAAAGCAGTGCTATTGCAAAAATATGTGCTGCATTCTCTCCTAAAAGCGGCACCAGCAGCTCCTGAGCCTGCTGTAATTCACTGACACTAACTCCATGAACAAAAAATGTTGCAGCGGCCAGCAAAATCATGGCACTGTTGATCGCCCAGCCGATACTCATAGAAAATAAAGTATCGACAAATTCAAAACGCAGCTGTTTTTCCATCAATGCCTTATCTTCCAGGTTCCAATGCCTGCTTTGAATAATTTCAGAATGCAGAAATAAATTATGCGGCATAATTACAGCACCTAAAATACTCATTACCACCAGCATCGAGCCTGCTGGAATATTAGGCACAGTCCAGCTGACAACGGCCTGCGGCCAATCAACATGTACCATTGAAATTTCAAATAAATAAGACATAGCAATAACAGAAACAAAACCCGCTATCCATGTTTCCAAACGACTGTAGGAATTTGTCCACAACATCAGCGTGCAAACGACAGCGGTAATCACAGCACCAGCCATAATTGGAATGCCAAACAACATATTAAGTGCAATCGCCGCACCCAAAATTTCAGCTAAAGCAGTTGCCTGCGCCGCCATAATAGCAGTAACCAGAATTGGACGTGAAATACGCTTAGGTAAAAATCTTGTTGCTGCTTCCGATAAACATTCACCTGTGACGATGCCCAGATGAGCTACATTATGCTGCAGCAAAATCAACATCAGAGTTGATAACGTTACGACCCACAGCAAAGCATACCCGTAATCGGCGCCGGCCGCTAAATTAGCAGCCCAGTTTCCTGGATCGATAAATCCCACCGTTACCAAAATACCAGGTCCGATAAAACGCAAAAGTTCTTTCGCTTCTTTACTTTGCTTGTGAATCTGTGAAAGTTTATTTTTAAACACATTTAACATGCACTTCACTCCACATCAAAATTAAAATTATTATCTATTGATAATATTATAAAGCTATTTAATTGAAGAGACAAGCTACGCAAATTATATATTTTAATTATTTAGTTACGATATCATACAAAAAACCCCTCCCATATTATTATATGTGGAAGGGGTTTTAATTTTAATAAGCTTCTGACCATAAAACCAGTTCATCACCATACAGCGATTTTTTTAAATCAATAACGCGCTGATTAGAACTGCCTCGAAAACGCAGATCGGGATTTTTTAAATCGAGCTTAAATTCGCCGTCTACTAAAACGTCTATATAAGAAAGCATCTCCTCAGTAACCGGCCAATCACATAAACGACCCGTAAGAAGATCCTGTTCAAAATCATACCCGGTATAACACCAGATCGTTTTTTCAGGATAAGCCTTACGTACCTTACGCAGCAACGGCAAAAGTGCCTGTTGATTAGACGGCTCAAAAGGCTCGCCGCCCAAAAGCGAAAGCCCGCGGATAAACCAGGGCTCCAATCCTCTGACGATTGTATCTTCCTCTGTTTCTGTAAAAGGAGCACCATAATTAAAGTCCCATGCTTCAGGGTTAAAACACCCTTTGCACTGGTGAGTGCAGCCGCTGACGAACAGCGACACACGCACTCCCGGCCCATTGGCGGTATCATGGGTCTTTATCGTAGCGTAATTCATTTATAACGCCTCCCGCTTACAGATGCAGGACGCGGGATTTGATTTCTTTAGTCTTACCCACGTTCCAGAAATTTTCACCTAAATAGCCACAAGTACGGCGAGTAACATTCATTAAAGTCTGATTTTTATTACCGCAGTTAGGGCACTCCCATTCCAAATCATCGTTGATGATAATCTCACCATCAAATCCGCACACATGGCAGTAATCTGATTTAGTATTAAATTCAGCATATTGAATATTGTCATAAATAAAGCGAACAACATCTTCCATTGCTTCCAGGTTATGGCGCATATTAGGAATTTCGACATAGGAAATAGCGCCGCCCGAAGAAATACGCTGGAACTGGCTTTCAAAATTGAATTTACTAAAGGCGTCGATATCCTCACGAACATCTACGTGGTAAGAATTAGTATAATAGCCTTTATCCGTTACATCGGCAATAGTACCAAACCGTTCTTTGTCAATACGGGCAAAACGATAGCACAATGATTCAGCAGGCGTACCATATAAGGCAAAACCTAACCCTGTTTCTTTTTTCCATTTATCACAGGCAGCACGCAGATATTTCATCACGCGCAAAGCAAATTCTTCCCCTTCAGGTGTTGTGTGGCTGACATCTTTCATTAACTTAGTCATTTCGTACAAACCAATATAACCGAGTGAAATAGTAGAATAGCCTTTTTCCAGATATTTATCAATAACTTCGCCTTTTTCCAAGCGTGCAATCGCTCCATACTGCCAATGCACAGGGCTGACGTCACTGCGAATACCCTTTAATGAGTTATGACGGCACATCAAAGCTTCATAACAAAGCTGTAAGCGTTCATCCAGCAATGGCCAGAATTTTTCTTCGTCGCCATGTGCCAAAATAGCCACCTGAGGCAAATTCAAAGATACGACGCCCTGATTGAAACGGCCTTCGAATTTGTAATTGCCTTCATCATCCTTCCAGGCAGCCAAAAAACTACGGCAGCCCATCGGTGCGAAAACATTTCCTTCATAATTCTCACGCATTTTTTTAGCAGAGATATAGTCAGGATATAAACGTTTAGCGCTGCATTTTACAGCCAGCTTAGTAATATAATCATACTTACCGCCCTTCAGGCAGTTATGTTCATCAAGCACATAAACCAGTTTCGGAAAAGCAGGCGTTACAAAAACGCCTTTATCATTTTTAATGCCTTCCAACCGTTGCCGCAGAACCTCTTCTACTATCATTGCATTTTCTTCCAGATATTCATCGTCCGCCTGCAGATTAAGGAAGATAGTGACAAACGGAGATTGTCCGTTTGTTGTCATCAAAGTATTAATCTGGTATTGAATTGTCTGCACACCGCTGCGCAGCTCATCCTGCAAACGTCTTTTTGTAAGGCGCTCTACAACTTCATCAGCAACACTGTCACCGACCTCAGCTTTGATCGTCAGTTTGAATTTTTCATAGCTGCGGCGCAGATATTTGCCTAAATGACGAATATCGACAGACTGCCCACCATACTGGCTGCTGGCTACTGAAGCGATGATCTGAGTCATTACTGTACAAGCCACCTGAAAACTTTTCGGGCTTTCGATCAGTTTACCGTTCATTACAGTGCCGTTATCCAGCATATCGCCAACATTGATCAGGCAACAGTTGAAAATAGGCTGTACGAAGTAATCAGCATCGTGAAAATGGATAGCGCCCTCATCATGGGCTTTAGAAATCTTTTCCGGCAGGATCAGACGGCGGGTCAGGTCCTTGGAAACCTCGCCGGCAATCAGATCGCGCTGAGTAGAAGCCATAACAGCATTTTTATTAGAGTTTTCCTCCATAACATCTTTATTACTGTTACGGATCAGAGATAAAATGGATTCATCAGTCGTGTTAGCCTTACGCACCAAAGCGCGAGTATAGCGATAAATAATATAAGACTTGGCCAGGTTGAATTTCCCCTCGTCCATAAGCTGATGCTCTACCATATCCTGTATATCTTCAACCAAAAGACGCATGCGGTTTTTACTTTCCACATAATGAGCGATAGCTTCGATACGTTCCTGATCGATACGGTCTTCCGGTTCGACTACCTGATTGGCTTTCTGGATAGCAACTATAATCTTGCTGCTGTCAAAATCGGCAGTACTGCCATCACGTTTGATTACTTTCATAACTGACGCCTTCTTTCATAATTTCTTATCGTTAACGCCAAACAAAAATTATTATTTATGCGTAAAATTTACATTATCATCATAGCACAGCGCATTGTTAATGTAAAGCCAAAAATTACTAGATGTTGTGCTTTATTTTGCACATGCAACCATATTTGGTAGAAATATTTATTTGCCAGCACTTTAACCCTTAGTTCAGATCACTACAAATACCACCCTGAAAACATGCAAAAAAGACGGTCTGAGCCGTCTTTTTTAGGAATATGGCAAATAATAAAATAACAAACAACTTACACTACTCTCAAACACAAAAAGTATCTGTGTCCTGGTTGAAAAGTTTGAGTACCATTGAAGATTACACTACTCTCAAACACCTCTTTTACTGTACCTTCGCGCATCATCGTTTGAGTACCATTGAAGATTACACTACTCTCAAACAGAAATGGGGAAGAAAAAAATGCACCCAACGTTTGAGTACCATTGAAGATTACACTACTCTCAAACCACGTTGACAGCTTAGACTTAGCCTTATCTGTTTGAGTACCATTGAAGATTACACTACTCTCAAACCTCATATATATATAGATACCTCATAAAGAAGTTTGAGTACCATTGAAGATTACACTACTCTCAAACACTCTTTCTGCACTATCCATGATTACACCTGTTTGAGTACCATTGAAGATTACACTACTCTCAAACGTAATCGCCAGGTAGTGTAGCATCACCGAAGTTTGAGTACCATTGAAGATTACACTACTCTCAAACGTGATACACTGCTTCCTGGCGACTATGAAAGTTTGAGTACCATTGAAGATTACACTACTCTCAAACTTTACGAAGCGTCAGTTATGGCAGTATATCGTTTGAGTACCATTGAAGATTACACTACTCTCAAACAAAAGTGCCTGCCCCTTTTTCGGCCATAAAGTTTGAGTACCATTGAAGATTACACTACTCTCAAACATAATCACCAGGCAATGTAGCATCGCCAAAGTTTGAGTACCATTGAAGATTACACTACTCTCAAACTGAAGCGTTTTCCGGTACTTCATAAATTAAGTTTGAGTACCATTGAAGATTACACTACTCTCAAACAACGACACGACACCGCAAGGCAACCTTTCTGTTTGAGTACCATTGAAGATTACACTACTCTCAAACGTTATAGTGATATCGCTTTCGCTCATTACTGTTTGAGTACCATTGAAGATTACACTACTCTCAAACCTCGTTCTGGTGGTACGCCGCCTGCCTTAAGTTTGAGTACCATTGAAGATTACACTACTCTCAAACCTCGCTCCATAGCTCATTCATTTTTTCATTGTTTGAGTACCATTGAAGATTACACTACTCTCAAACTAAAGGTGCAAGTTGTGATAAACTTATTCCGTTTGAGTACCATTGAAGATTACACTACTCTCAAACACGCCATTAGATCCTACTGTAAGCATAAAGGTTTGAGTACCATTGAAGATTACACTACTCTCAAACATGAACGTCTTGCTCGTGGTGGTAGTCGGTGTTTGAGTACCATTGAAGATTACACTACTCTCAAACGACTTCTGCAACCGACGACACCTCTCCTCAGTTTGAGTACCATTGAAGATTACACTACTCTCAAACACATTAACTGTATGGTTTTACACAACAACGGTTTGAGTACCATTGAAGATTACACTACTCTCAAACCCTACTGTTTCTGCTACGGGTAACTCTGAAGTTTGAGTACCATTGAAGATTACACTACTCTCAAACGCCCGATGCTCGTCTTCAGCGCCCTGAGT
>ULQF01060540.1_pt1 | contig 28524 bp, 28 predicted proteins | sample 1954211 | NCBI WGS metagenome assembly ULQF01 (sample SAMEA4835648, study PRJEB28245) | human gut metagenome | biome: gut microbiome; material: fecal sample | place: Denmark | collected 2008 | reverse complement strand
TTTTTCTTATTTACACCATCTAAGGACTTCATTGTCGGGAAGAGCAAAACGTCTCTGATGGACGCGGAATCGGTCATCAACATAACAAGGCGGTCGATACCGAATCCGATACCTCCGGTCGGGGGCATTCCGAGTTCAAGAGCGTAAAGAAAGTCCTCATCCGTGCGGTTTGCTTCCTCGTCGCCCTGTTTGAGCAGTTCTTCCTGCGCCTTGAAACGCTCGCGCTGGTCTATGGGGTCATTGAGTTCGGAATATGCGTTCGCCATTTCCCAACCGTTCATATAGAACTCAAAACGTTCAACATAGTCGGGATTTTCGGGCTTTTTCTTTGTCAGCGGAGATATTTCGACGGGGTGATCCATAACAAAAGTCGGCTGAACGAGTTTGTCCTCAACGAACTCTTCAAAGAAGAGATTGAGAATGTCGCCTTTCTTATGGCGTGGCTCAAATTCGATATGATGTTCTTTGGCGACCTCGCGCGCTTCTTCAAGCGTCATTATCTCATTGAAATCAACGCCTGAATACTTCTTTACGGCGTCAAGCATGGTTATTCTCTCAAACGGCTTGCCGAGATCCATTTCAATGCCGTTGTATGTTATTTTTGTCGTGCCGAGAACATCGTTCGCAACATGGCGGTAAAGATTTTCGGTCAGATCCATCATTCCGTGATAATCCGTGAACGCCTGATAAAGTTCCATCAGCGTAAATTCGGGATTGTGACGGGTGTCTATGCCCTCATTTCTGAAAACACGTCCTATTTCGTAAACACGTTCAAGACCGCCGACGATAAGTCTTTTGAGATAAAGTTCAAGCGAAATGCGGAGTTTTACGTCCTCGTCAAGCGCGTTGTAATGCGTTTCAAACGGTCTTGCCGCCGCGCCGCCCGCATTGGAAACCAGCATCGGGGTCTCGACTTCCATAAAGCCCTGACCGTCGAGGTATCTTCTGATGGAAGCGATTATCTTTGAACGCTTAACAAATGTGTCCTTGACTTCGGGGTTGACGATAAGGTCAACGTATCTGCGGCGGTATCTTGCATCGGTGTCCGAAAGTCCGTGGAACTTTTCGGGAAGCACTTGCAGGCTCTTTGAAAGAAGCACCACATTTTCCGCATGAACGGAAACTTCACCGGTCTTGGTCTTGAAAACGAAACCCGTTATTCCGACAAGGTCGCCGATGTCCATTTTCTTGAACGCTTTATATTCTTCTTCGCCTATGCTGTCGCGCGCAACGTAGCACTGAATGTTGCCTTTCAGATCCTGAACATTGCAGAACGACGCTTTGCCCATGATACGTTTGGACATAAGTCTGCCGGCGATGGTTACGGTCTTTTGGTCGAGTTCGTCAAATGCGGCTTTTATCTCCCCGCTGTGGTGATCGACGTCGAATTTGGTTATAACGAACGGGTCTTTGCCCTCACTTTGGAGTTCCGCCAACTTTTCACGGCGTATGCGCACCTGTTCGCTGAGTTGCTTTTGCTCTTCGGCTTCGGTCAAAGGCTGACCGTTGACATTGTTTTCGTTCATATGTTTCTCCGTTCCTGTTTATCTCTTGTCTGCTCTGCCGACGGAAAGAACTTTAAGTTTGTAACTTTCTCCGTTCGGAATTTCAACGGTTACTTCCGCGCCCTTTTTGCAACCGAGCAGCGCCTTGCCTATCGGGCTTTGGTCGGAAACTTTTGCGGGAGTTGCAAGCGGGTCGGATTCGATGGTGGAAACTATGATATATTCAACGTCCTCTTCCAAATCAAAATCGTGAACGCCTACAACCGAGCCGACGGAAACGACGCCCTTTTTAATGCTCGACTCGTCAATTATCTTAGCGTGTTTTTTCATCTCTTCGAGAGCCGCTATTCTTTCCTCGTGCTTTGCCTGTTTATCAAGGGCCGCGTCATATTCGCTGTTTTCGGAAAGATCTCCGTGCGAACGCGCTTCCTGAATCTCCTGTGCTATCTCGGGACGCAGCGCTTTCATATCCATGAGTTCTTTTTCAAGTTTGTCGAACGCTTCCTGCGTCATTTCGATCTGTTTGCTCATTATAAAACCTCTTTCAAGTCTGATTTTCTGTATAAATAAATGCGAAGTTTCAACCCTTTACTGCGTTCCATGCCGCATAGAGTTGGTCGTCTTCTTCAAGAGAAAGATTATAAAGGTTTGCGCGCTTTTCCGTTGTCAGAAGCACCTCGATATCGGGAGTAAGGCCTATTCCGTTAAAATCGACGTGCGCGGCGGTGAAATATTTGAACGTCGTGAATTTTATATACGAACCGTCCGAAAGTCTGCGCGTCGTCTGTCCGATACCCTTTCCGAAAGTCTGCTCGCCGACAAGAACGGCGCCGTTCAGGTCGCGCAGAGCGGAAGAAAACATCTCTGCGGCGGATGCGGTCGAGCCGTTGACAACAACCGCAATGGGTTTGCCCGAAACCAACGGGTCAATTTTCGCGGTTCTTGTTTCGGTAGATTTTTTGCCCTCTATCGTGATTATGGTCTCGCCTTTTTTGACAAGCATATCGACCATCGAACAAACGGATTCAAGTTCTCCGCCCGGGTCGTTGCGGACATCGAAAACATATCCCTTAACGCCCGCTTTTTCAAGTTCGGTCAACGCCTCGTTGAGTTCGGAAACGGAGTTTGTGCCGAACTGATATATGCTGACATATCCCACATTGTCTTTGAGTATCTTATATTCAACGTATTTTTGCGTGAACTGCGCGGGTGTCAGGCTGAAATTCAGGATCTGCCCGTCTCGGTCAACGACCATTGCAAGCGTTTCGCCCTTGTTGACAAAATCAACGACATAATCGTAAGCTTCCTCATAGGTCATTCCGTCAAGTTTTTTGCCGTTTACGGAGGTTATTACATCCCCGATTTTCAAGCCTGCCGCTTCTGCGGGAGAGTTGCCGAGCACGCGATAAACGGTCATGCCGTGTTCAAGCGTCGCGGTTGCGTAATTAAAGAATTGCAACCCGATACCGCCGAAATTGCCTTGAAGTTCGTCTACTATTTTTTTATAGTCTTCTTCCGAATAGTATGCGGCGTATTTATCGTCGGTCAAACCGAGCATATACCCGTAATAAAGTCCCTCTTTTGCTTTTTCCTCATCAAATTCGTCTATCGCATAAGCGTCAATGACGGATTTCATCTCGGCAAGTTTCTTTTCAACGGAAGTGTCGGTGGTGTAAGAACCTGTATTTACTTTAAGCGTTCCGAAGCAACCCGTTACCGAAAAAAGAATAACTGCGGCAAGAACGCCCGCCGCAAATGCGGCAATGATACTTTTTTTCACTTGACAAACCTCTCAAAACAATATCAAACCCTGTCTGCGGTTTTTTCCGCAGACAGGCTTTGTTTTTCTGCTGTTTTCTCCGAGTTTTAAGAACGAACGAGGTCTTTAATGGATCTCGACGGTTTTGAGTTTCTCGGATTGACATAAAGCGACGGGTTCTGATAAGAGCCCTTGTACATTATCGCAAAGTCGAGGTGCGGACCCGTTGCGGTGCCCGTCATGCCGACATATGCGATTGTCTGACCGCGTTTGACTTTCGCGCCTGCGGAAACGGCAAATCCCGAAAGGTGGTTATAGTAAGTCAAGAGTCTGCTGCCGTGATCGACAACGACCTGTTTGCCTCCGCCTGTTGTGACCCAACCCGCACGCAGCACGGTGCCGTCTCCTGCGGCAACAACTTTTGTGCCCGTGCCCGCAGCGATGTCTATCGCATGATGGAAGCCCGTTACTTTTTTGCCTTTATAAGTATATGTTCTCCAACCGAAGCCGGAAGAAACGTATGAAGATGCGGGAACCGGCCAACAAAACTCATCACCGTAATATGATGCGGAACTATCGGCAAGTTTTGCTATTTCTTTTTCAAAAGCCGCCTCTTTTTCAGTCCACGCCTGCTCCTGCGCTTCGAGTTCTTCCTCGTCCGCCATAAGCGTTGTCAGAGTTGTTTGAAGTTCGGATTTCTTTGAAATGAGTTCCGCTTCCGCTTCTGCCTGCTCTTCGAGTTCGGACTGCTTCATGTTTTTGCGGTCTTCTATCTCGTCGTACAGTACCTTTATCGACTTTGCCTGTTCGGAAAGGTCGTTCAGAAGTTTGCTGTCATATTCCGCAACCGCTTCGACGAGGTCGAGTTTTGTTATAAGTTGCGAAAGGTCGGTTGCGGTCAATATCGCTTCCAGATAGGACTGGTTGCCCGCTTCGTAAGAAGCGCGGGCGCGGGCTCTGAACTTCACCATCGTTGCATCGTATTTATCCTGAACAACGGCAAGTTCCGCACCTTTTTCTTCAAGTTCTTTTTCAATGACTTCAAGCGCGGAATTTATAAGCGCTATCTGCGCTTCCGTTGCCTCTATCTGTTCGTCAAGCAGGTTCTTTTTTGCCATGAGTTCCTGCTTGTTGTTTCCGAGTTCGGCAAGTCTGTTCTTGATGTCTTTTATCTCATTGCGCGCCGCTTCGAGGTTCTTTTTTGCCTCTTCGAGTTTTTCCTGATTGCTTGCCGCAACGGCGGGTTCGGAAACCGAAAGCGCAAAACCGAAAACTATGCCGACACAAAGAATGACCGCAAGTGCAAGACATATCGTCTTTTTCATTGTAATGCCTCCTTTTTGCAGGGTATTGAGTGAGGTATGTATATAAATCTTATTGTATTAAACGTCCAGATATTTCTTAACCGGGAAAACCGAACCGATAACGCCTATCACGCTTCCGGCAAGAGCGAAAAGTCCGAATATCAGCCAGAAATGTTCATCAAAAGAGAACAGCACCGCCCCGGGAACGATATCCGAAAGCATGGGCGAAATAAACGAGACGTAAAGCATTCTTTGAACAAAGAATGAGACAATGCCGCTGAAAAGACCTATCAGAAGTCCCTCGATGAAATACGGCAACTGTATGTAAAAATCTGTCGCGCCAACATATTTCATAATATTTATTTCCGTTCTTCTCGCAAACACGCTCATCTTAACCGAGTTCATGATAATGAACATCGAGAGGAAGAAGAATACAATTATAACGACAACGGAGAAAAACGACAGCAGCTGCTTTATATAAACTATTCGGTTGATCAGCGTTTTAGTTGTTCTGATTGCGGGCTGTCCCGCGCTTTCACCGCTTTCGAACACGCCGAGCCCATCAATCTGCTCAATGGCATAGACCGTTTGCTCGTATTTGTTCAGGTCTATTATATCGAAAATAAACGAAGGCCTGAAAACGGCGGCGTCAAGTCCCGTAACGGTCTGACTGCCGAGTTGCGACGTATAATTTTCAAGCGACTGTTCGGGCGATTCGTAAACAATGTTCGTTATGTTCTTTATCTGTTCGAGTTGGGCGCGCACATCGTTTATGCCCGTTTGAGAAATATCCTCGTTCAGGAAAATAACGACCCTGTTTTCGCTGCCGACGGAATCGACTATGGCGTCAACGTCCTGAACAACAAGCATCGTACTGCCGAGTGAAAGCAGACAAACGCCGAGAACAATAACGGAAGCTATCGTCAGAACATAGTTTCTGAATATGTTCGAAACAGCATTTTTGAGTGAGAAAAGAAAACCGTCAAAACTCATCTTTGTTCAGCCTCCTCTTCACTTTTTGATTCTTCCGCAGTGCCGTCCGCAGCCGTTTCGTCTGTTTCAACCGATTCTTTTACGAATATCTCGGTCGGCTGTTCCGTGCGTATCTTTTCGGTATCTATGCCTATCGAGGCAAGGAATTCCTCCGCCTTTTGAACCACGTTTTTCTCGGGCGAAGGTTCTTCTTCAACGGTTTCCGAAGTTTCTTCCGAAACAGTTTCAGCCGCTTCCACCGCGATTTGTTCCGACTCCGCAATGCTCTGTTCTTCGGTATTTTCCGCTTTGGGTAAAACTACCGTAAGTTCGGGCTGCGCGGGTTCGGGTTGTACAGGCGCCGAGATCTCGGCAGCGGGTGCGGCAGTTTCGGAAACAGCCTCTTTTTCGGATACTGCCTTTTTCTCCGAAACGACCTCTTCTTCGTATTCGTCCTCTTCCTCGGAATCCCCGTTTTGAGCGGCGCGGCGCAGACGGAGTTCTTCCCCAACTTCGGGGTGTGCCGTGTCGTCCAATATATTTCCGTGGTCAAGCGTTATAACTCTTGCGTCAAGAGTATCGACAAAGGCCTGCTCGTGCGTTACGACGATAACGGTTATTCCCGTCTGATTTATCAGACTGAACATATCCATAACTTCCGCCGACATTTTGGGGTCGATATTACCCGTAGGCTCGTCGGCGATTATCATTTTCGGGTTGTTGACAATAGCTCGGGCAAGCGCGACACGTTGCTGCTCGCCGCCCGAAAGCTGTGTGGGAAGCGATTTTTCCTTGCCGGTAAGTCCGACTATCTCCATAACCGCGGCAACGCGCTTTTTGATTTCTTTTCTGCCTCTTCCGACAGCGCGCATCGCAAATGCGATGTTGTCAAAGACGTTCATTGTCGGAATAAGTCTGAAATCCTGAAAAACGACGCCGAGACGTCTTCTGAACTTCGGAATCTGTCTGTGTGTCAGATTTTTTGTATTAACTCCGTCGATAACCACTTCGCCGCTCGTCGGAACGTCCTCTGCCGTCAGCAGGCGGACGATGGTCGATTTTCCCGCGCCGGAGTGACCGTTGATGAGAACAAATTCGCCGTCATCAATGCGCAGGCTGACCCTTTTGAGCGCCGTTGTGCCGTTTTTATGAGTTACGGTAACGGACTTCAAATTTACCATTTTTTACTCCTTTTTTATGCAAAAGAAACATATCCGAGGGGTTGTTTTATCACATATATACAAACAAAAACATACCCCATATTAAGCCGTAGAAGGTACAGGCCCTGTCAGGGTCTCTACCTTCAAGTTCGGATATTCATTCATTGTCGCTGTGTTTTTTCGGTTCGACGGACACCGTCCGCCTTTCCGAAAAATGTCGGGCGGACAATGCTCAGAACTTGGTGGGATTTGATTGCAGGTACTTTTTAACCATGAGCGCGACCTTGAAAACTATCGCATGGTCGAACTGTTTCAAATCAAGCCCCGTCAGTCTTCTTATTTTTTCAAGACGGTAAACGAGCGTGTTTCGGTGAACAAACAGTTTGCGCGATGTTTCGGACACGTTCAGGTTGTTTTCGAAAAATTTCTGTATGGTGAAGAGCGTTTCGTGGTCAAGCGCGTCTATCGAACCCTTTTTGAAGACTTCCTGCAAAAAAGCCTCGCAAAGCGTTGTGGGAAGATAATAAATAAGTCTGCCTATACCGAGATTGTCGTAAGACATGATTATTTTTTCAACGTCAAAGACCTTGCCTATCTCTATCGAGACCTGCGCCTCTTTGAACGAGCGGGAAAGGTCGCGCAGAGAATTGACCACGGTGCCTATGCCGATAACGGCACGGGTGTAGAACTCGCTGTTCAGCGTGTCAACTATGGAGCGGGCAAGTTTTTCGAGGTCGCGTGATTCGGTGTTCGGTTTGACCTCTTTGACAAGCGCGATATCGTTTTCGCCGATATTGATAACGAAATCCTTCGTCTTATCGGGGAACAGGCTCTGAACTATATCGTAAGCAAAGACCTCGGTTCTGTCGATAAGGCGAACAAGCAGAACGACGCGGGGAACGTCGCCGCTGAAATGAAGTTCTTTCGACTTCGCGTAAATATCGCCCGGCAGAATATTTTCGAGCATTATGTTTTTGATAAAGTTGGATTTATCGTATTTTTCGTCGTAAAAGTCTTTCATCGTGTTCAAAGAAACGGAAAGCACGGCGGCGATGTTCTGCGCCAATTCGTCCGTTCCCTTTACAAAAACGACATTATCCATTTTAATGCGGGAACCGATAACTCTGTATGTATACCCGTCGGCAAACACAAGGTCGTTCATTCCCATAATATCGGAAAGGCTGTTGCCCATGCTTTTTCCGACAAGCGCGGGATCGCTGCAAACCGCGACGGAACCCGACTCGTCAAGAATACCGACAACTCTGTCCGTCGTATCTTTCATTTGTTGGATAACGTTCTGATATAACTTGCTTGACATTTCGAAAATTACTCCGATCCGTAATGTTTGGTACTATTGCTTATATAGTTTACTATAAATATGTGCAAAAATCAAGTGCTTTTATAAAAGTTGTACTAAAATTTAAAAATAGAATATTAAAATTTCACAATTTTACTGAATTGCGAACCGTATTTTTCGACCGTATACGCTCTGTTCTTTTCTATTTCCGTTTTCAACTCTTCGACAGATGAAAACTTCTTTTCTTCCCGCAAAAATTCAAGAAAGCCTACTCTGACATCTTCGCCGTAAAGGTCGAGCGACGGAAGGTTTTCGCCGTCAAGGCGCGAAATAATGTTGGTTTCAACGGTGATTTCGTCGGAATTGCCGACGGTAGGACGTTTTCCGACATTTGTCACGGAAAGGAACAGGTCGTTTCCGACCTTTGCGCAAGTTGCATAAACGCCGCGTTTCGGCAACAGTTGAAGCGGCTCAAAACGGGTGTTGACCGTAGGAAAGCCCCAGCCCGAGCCCAAGCCTTTGCCGTGAACGGTCTGTCCCGAAAGAGAAAACAGTCTGCCCAACATCATGGACGCTTTTTGCATATTCCCGTCCGATACATAACGCCGCACGGCGGAAGAACTTATCTGCTCCCCGTCCGCGTCAAGCGTTTTCAGGTCGCAGACAACAGCCTGCATTCCCTGCTTTTCTGCAAGAGACGCAACATTGTCGGCGTTGCCCTCGCCGAATCTGCCGAATGTTGTATTTTTCCCGCAGACAACAGCGGCACAGTCATATTTTTCTTTCAACAGCGCAAGAAAATCTTCCGCGCTTATCGCCGCAAATGCGGCATTAAAATCAACCGTTTCGACCCGCGCAACGCCGCAGGCAAGCAAAAGCCGCTCCTTTTCGGAGGGCGACGTTATAAAATAAAGGGGGTCTTGCGGTCTGAAAAAATTTCGGGGATGATTCGAAAATGTGAATGCGACGGTCGAAAAGCCTTGCTCGTCCGCAATTTTTTTTGCGGTTTCAACAACACGGCGATGTCCCAGATGCACACCGTCGAAGTTTCCCGTTATAACTACGTTTTTCATATTCTCTTCCAAACGGCTTTGACTTCGCCCTCTTCAAGGCGGCAAAGCCCCAAAAACGTTCCGTTCTCGGAATACGCCCTCATCAGTTCCGTTCTTTCGGTCACATCGGAAAGTCTTTTTTCGCCTATCGACCCGCCGTTAAGATAAAACTTCAAGCCGTTTTCGGGAACGGTACAACGTCCGAGATTTTCAAAGCACCCCTCGCTGCTGCGGCAGACAGACGCAATATGTCCCTCTTTTGCAAGTTTTTCCGCTTCTTCAAGCGGCACGGCATCTGCAAGCGAAAAACCGTTTGCTTTTGTACGGCGAAGAGAAGTCATGCACGCGCCGCAGCCGAGCGCACGTCCCGCGTCGTCTATAATCGTTCGGATATACGTTCCTTTTGAACAGGCAATGCGGAATTTATACTCATTTTCGGCCGCCGTTCCGAGATATTCTGTTTCGTAAACCGTTATTTTCCGCGTTTTTCTCTCTACGGTCCTACCCTCTCTGGCAAGTTCGTAAAGTTTTTTGCCGCCAACCTTGACGGAAGAATACATCGGCGGAAGTTGTTCCGTCTCGCCGACAAAAGAAGCAAGCACACGTCTGACGTCATCTTCTCCGATTCCGTCCGTTCCGTGCGTTTCCAGAACTTCTCCCGTTATATCCTGTGTGTCCGTCACAAGTCCGAGCCGCATCGTTGCCACATATTCCTTGTCGCCGCCGAGCAAGTCCGAAAGTTTTGTATCGTTGCCTGTCAGCACGGGAAGCACCCCCGTACACATCGGGTCAAGCGTTCCCGTATGTCCTATCTTGACTTTCCGTCCGAGCGCGCGTTTCATGCGCCACACAACGTCGTGGGACGTCATGCCCGACGGCTTATCTATCACAAATATCATTTTTCCGTTTTGTTCCACTTTTCCGAGATGACGGAAACTATTCTTTCTATTGCTTCCGCGGGTTCACCGTCAAGCGAACAGCCCGCGGCGCGTACATGGCCGCCTCCGCCGAAGCAAGCCGCAACATCGGCAACGTTGAAGTCGCATTCGGAGCGCAGAGACACGCGTATCGTGCCGTCCGAAAGTTGACGCATTGTAACGCTGACCACGCTGCCTTCGAGCCTACGAACAACGTTTGTCATGCCGTCCGTTTCGCTGTCTTCAAGTCCGAGCCCTTTGAGCATATCCTGCGTTATGCAGCAAAGCGAAACTTTTCCGTCAAGATATGTTCTTATATTGTCGATAACTGTCTTTTCCAAAAGCAGCTGCTTCATCGGAGCAACATCGAAGAGCTGTCTGTTTATATCCGCCGTGTCAAAGCCGAAAGAAATAAGCTTCGCCGCCGCGAGGTGAGTCTGCGGGCGAACGTTCGAAAACTTGAAACAGCCCGTATCAAACGATATTGCGGTATACAGATATTCCGCAGTCTTTGCGTCTATCGTCGTTCCGGTCTGTTCGAGAAGCATAAAAAGCACTTCGCCCGCACTGCTTGCGTCGGGACAAACGACGGTCTTTTTTGCATAATGCGTATTCGTATAGTGATGGTCTATGCAATAATCGAAATCATGCGCTTCATTTTCATATTTTGTACCGAGCAGTTTTTCGGAAGCCACATCTATGCTGACTTTTACCGCAGGCTCAAATGCGGGTTCAAACGCAATTATTCCGTCGGTGACAAAACGCAGTCTGCGCGGAACGATGTCCGAGCAGGCAAGACAAACTCTTTTTCCCGCATTTTTCAGAACTCTTTCGAGTGCCAGCGCAGAGCCTATCGTGTCGCCGTCCGGAGAGCGGTGCATATAAATACAAATTCTGTCCTTTGAAAGCAATTCTCGAAAAGCAGCGAGATCGCTTTCGGGAAGACGGGTCTCTGTCATTGCTCGCCGTCCTCCCCGCTTTTTTCTATCTCACGCAGTATCTTGTCTATTCTTGCGCCCATCTCAACGCTCTTGTCAAACTCAAACGTCAGTTCGGGAACGTTGCGCAGAGAAAGTCTCTGACCGAGTTGACTGCGCATATAACCTTTGCAGGCTTTAAGTCCCTTGCGAACTTCTTTTTCGTCGTATTCGCCGAGAATGCTGACGAACACTTTCGCATATTTCAAATCGGGCGATACCTGCGCATGAACAACGCTCGTCATCGGGGGAATGCGCGGGTCTTTGACGTCACGGATTATAAGCGCAAGTTCGCGCTTGACCTCTTCGTTTATTCTGCCCTGTTTGTAACCGTTTGCCATTTGTATAAATATCCTTTATAATCTTTATTATATTTTTGCAACAGCCCGGAAAAATTTCTCTTTCCGGGCTGATTTCAGTTCTTTTAGCGAGGAATTTCCTCATTGATGAATGCTTCGATGATGTCGCCCTCTTTAAGGTCGTTGTACTTGTCAAGTCCGACACCGCATTCGTAACCCTCGGCAACCTCTTTCGCATCGTCTTTGAAACGTTTGAGAGAATCGAGCGTGCCCTCGTAAATAACGATGTCGTCACGGATAAGGCGAATGTTTGCGTTACGGGCTATCTTACCCTGTTTTACCATACAGCCCGCGATGGTGCCGACGCCCGACACACGGAATGTCTGGCGCACTTCCGCAGTACCGATATGTACTTCGCGGAACTTCGGCGCAAGCATACCTTTCATTGCCGTTTCGACTTCTTCGATGCAGTCGTAAATTATTCTGTAAAGGCGAATGTCCACCTTGTTCTTTTCCGCCATGTCTCTTGCAACGGCGTCGGGTCTGACATTGAAACCTATTACAATAGCGCCCGAAGCGGAGGCAAGCATGATGTCGCTTTCCTTGATTCCGCCGACCGCGCTGTGAATGACCTTGACGCGGACTTCATCGTTGCTGAGTTTTTCAAGAGAGGACTTAACGGCTTCCGCAGAGCCCTGAACATCGGCCTTGACGATGATGTTCAAAGTCTTCATATTGCCGTCCTGTATCTGCGAGAACAGGTCGTCGAGCGTGACCGCTCTTGCCTTGTTTGCGGCTTCTTTCTGTTCTGCCTTTCTCTGCTCGACAAGTTCTCTTGCCATTCTTTCGTCCTTGACCGCATGGAAAATGTCGCCTGCGGCGGGAACTTCCGAAAGGCCTATTATCTCAACCGGAGTGGACGGTCCCGCGTCCTGAATTTTTCTGCCGTTGTCGTCAGTCATAAGACGTATCTTTCCGACCGCCGTACCCGCAACGATAACATCGCCCGAATGCAGGGTTCCGTTCTGAACCAAAACCGTTGCAACGGGGCCTCTGCCCTTGTCGAGTTTTGCCTCGATAACCGTACCTTTCGCTTCTCTGTTCGGGTTGGCTTTGAGTTCCTGCATATCAGCAACGAGAAGAACGGTTTCAAGAAGGTCGTCGATACCTTTTTTGGTCGCAGCCGAAACGGGAACGCACTCAACGTCGCCGCCCCATGCGGACGGAACGAGGTCGTATTCGGTCAAGCTCTGCATAACTTTGTCAAAATCGGATTCGGGTTTATCCATTTTGTTGACCGCAACAACGATGGGAACGCCCGCCGCCTTTGCGTGGTTTATCGCTTCCACGGTCTGCGGCATAATGCCGTCGTCGCCCGCAACAACAAGGATAACAACGTCCGTTACCTGCGCACCTCTCGCGCGCATGGAAGTAAACGCCGCGTGCCCCGGAGTGTCGAGGAATGTAATCTGTCTGTCGCCGACCTTGACTTTGTAAGCGCCGATGTGCTGGGTGATACCGCCCGCTTCGCCCGAGGTAACGGACGTGTGGCGAATGGCGTCGAGCAGCGACGTCTTACCGTGGTCAACGTGACCCATGACAACAACAACGGGATCTCTTGTTTCAAGATCGTCGTCCTTGTCGTCCGAATCGTCGATAAGTTTATCTTCTATCGTAACAACGACTTGTTTTGTAACGGTCGCGCCCAAATCTTCCGCAACAAGCGACGCGGTGTCATAGTCTATTATCTGCGACGCAGAAGCGAATATTCCGAGCTGCATAAGTTTCTGAATGACCTGCGTGGTCGTCATACGAAGTTCCGCGGCAAGTTCGGAAACGGACATTTCCTCGGGAAGGACAATGTTCGAAAGGTGCTTTTTCTTGTCCTTTTCGTACTGTTCCATTCTTTTGAGTTTTGCTTCCGCTTCTTTTCTTCTTGCGGCGTTGTCGGGCTTTCTTTTATTCTTCTGTTTTATTCTTTGATTTGCTTTTCCGTAATCCTTGTTCGCTTTTTCGCCGACGATGTCGTTAAGTCTTTCGTCATATTTGGAAAGGTTAACGTTCGTCTGTTTTCTCGTATCAACAACAACCGATTTGCCGAGAGTTGAAGAGTCGAGAGCGCTGTCCTCGACGATGGAAACTCCACCCTTGGCGGGGGTTGCCGCGGGACGCGGAGTTATCGTCTTCATCTTCTGTTTCTGAGGGGGCTGTTTTTTCTGTTGCGGTTTTCTGTCTTTCTGCTCATGCGTCTGCTCGGGCTTTTTCTCCGCTGCGGGCGCGGGAGCAACAGCGGAAGGCTTTTCCGCTTTTACTTCGGCTTTGTTTTCCGTTTTTGCTTCGGCTTTCACTTCCGCAACGGGCTTTTCTTCTTTCTTTTCCTCTTTGGGCTGAGCCTGAACGGGCGCCGCTTCTTCCTTTTTCTCGGAAGCCTCGGCTTTTGCGCTTTCTTCGGCTTCTTTTGCCTTTTTCGCTCTTATTTTCTCGTCGTAGGTATCAAAATACTCTTGAAGAGTTCCGAAACCCTGCGCCTGTGTGAAGTGGTCAAACAGCACGTCAAGACGGTCGGATTCAAGCACGGTACTGTGCTTATACTGACCCTCTCCGAAATACTTTGTCAGAATGTCCGCCACATCGGTAACTTTCACTCCGAAGTCTTTTGCGATCTCGCCTATCTTATATTTTGCCATATGTTCTTTCCCCCTGTTTACTTTCTGTCGCCGCCGCGAAGCCCGCATCGGTTATTCCGACAACCGCAACGTTTCCCATACCGAGCGCGGCTCCGAGTTCCTGTTTCGTCATATCGGTGTGTATCGTTTTTATATTGAACGCCTCGACCGTCGCTTTCGTCCTGTCCGAAGCGTCACACGCACAGACGAGCAACAGGCATTTCTTTTTGTTTTTTGCTATGAGTTCCGCCCCGGGAATGAGTTTTCCCGCTTTTCGGCAAAGCCCGAGCATACCTTTGAATTTATCGGTCAACGGCTTCCTCCGCAATGTCGTATATTTCGGCGGGAACGGGCAGGCGCAACAACTTTGAAAGTCTGCCCGACTTTTTCAGTTTTGCAACGCAGTTCACGTCACGGCAGATGTAAGCGCCGCGGCCTCCGAGGTTGCCGTTTTCGTCCAACACTGTCTCGCCGTTTTTGTTTGCTATTCTCAAAAACCCGTGTTCCCGTTTATCGAACCGTCCGCCGCACCCCGCGCAAGTGCGCATAAAAGCGCCGCGAACTCTGTCTTTTTTTGCCATTATTCGCTGAGAATGTCTATTCTGTAACCGGTCAGTCTTGCGGCAAGACGAACATTCTGTCCCGTTTTGCCTATCGCAAGAGAAAGTTGATCGGCACCCACAACGACTTTACAACTCTTTTGTTCATTGTCGATTTCAAGCAGTCTTACTTCTGCGGGGGACAACGCCGCCGCAACAAATTCGCCGGGATCTTCGCTGTATTTTATAAGGTCTATTCTTTCACCCGCAAGGTCTTCGAGAATGGTATTTATTCTCGAACGCTTCGGTCCTATGCAGGAACCCACGGCGTCAACGTTCGGGTCGTTGGAACGAACCGCGACTTTCGAGCGCGAACCCGCCTCTCTCGAAACGCCCTTTATTTCAACAACGCCGCTCGCTATCTCGGGAACTTCGACCTCGAAAAGTTTTTCAACGAATTTGGGCGTGGTTCTCGAAAGCATAACTTCTTTTGCGATCGAACCTCTGCGCAGATTGGGCTGACCGACGCTGACGTAAAGTCTTATAACATCGTCGGGCTCAAAACTCTCGCCGGGAATCTGCTCTCTCGGGAACAGCGGAAGTTCGTGACCGTTGACTTCCACCATAACGGTGCCGCTCTTCGGGTCAACGCTTCTCACGGTGCCGCTCATCAGCGAACCCTGTCTTTCTTCAAACGCCTGAATAACGGAGCCGTTCACAGCCTCGTTTATCGCCTGAACGATAACGTTTTTTCCGACCTTTGCGGCGATTCTGCCGACTGCGGAGGGATCGACTTCAAGCATTGCCACGTCACCGAGTTTGTAACGGCGGCTTATCTGCTTTGCTTCTTCAAGCGAAATTTCCGTCTGCGGATTTTCAACCGTTTCGACTATATCTTTCTTTATGCAGACTTTTATGTTCTCTTTTTCTTCGTTAAAAATAACTTCAACGTTATCTGCGGGAACGTTTTTGTCTCTTTTAATCGTGGAGGCTATCGCCGCCTTGATTTTGTCAAGCATATATTCTTTCGGAATATTCTTTTCTCTTTCCAAGTCTTCAAGCGCGCGGTAAAACTCTTTGTTCGCTTTCATTTTTTCAAAACCTCCGTCAAACCAAATCAATGCTTATTTTGGATATGAGAGAACGTCCGACGTTCCTCTTTTCGTCTTTGATTTCCAATATTATATTATCTTCGTCGTAGCCGACGAGTTTTGCTTCGAATTTTTTCGGAAGAACCCCGTCAAGGCTCTTGTATGTGTGAACCGTGACGAACTTTCCGAGATAGCGGTCGTAATGCTCATTCTTTTTCAGTTCGCGGACAAGTCCCGCCGAAGATATTTCCAAACAGTAACTTTGCTGAATGGGGTCGAGTTCGTCAAGTGCGGGGCTTAAAAAGTCGTTCACTTTTACGCAGTCGTCTATGCCCACGCCGCTCTCGCGGTCGATGTAAACGCGCAGAAAATACTCCGCGCCCTCTTTTTTGAATTCAACGTCCCAAAGTTTAAGCCCCTCTTTTTCAAGAAACGGGGTCACGACTTCGGCAACGGTCTCACAGATTCCCAAACGCAAATCCTCGGTCTTTCATTTATTATCAAATATATTTCTTTACATAATCTCAAAGAGCGGTCGCCCGCTCTTCAAGTCAAGTATACCATACTTTCAAGGGAATTACAAGTGCTTTTTTACAATAAATTATGTTTTTTATGTGTACTTTCACCAATAATCCCCGTTTTGCCTACACATTTATATAATGCAGGGATAGAAAAATGCAAAAAATCAATGTTTGATGTGTTTTGTTTATCTGTCGGACTGTCGAGCCGTTGTTCTTTTCCTTTTTAATTTTTGCGGCTCGGGCATTTTATCTTTCCCTCACACGAAGTTCCGAAAACGTCACGCAGAGCCGAATTTAACCCCCACCACGTCACACAGAACGCGTCCCATCCACAACCCCGGAAGCGTCAGCATCGACCAGCCTATGCTGAACGGGAGGCAGACCTGTCCGAGCAGATTGAAAGGGACTGACGAATAGTCCCACACGCCGAGGCCGAAACGCAGATTGACTATACAGCCCGTTATAAATTCAAGCACTGTCACGCAAAGCCCGCCTATCAGACAAAACAGAAACAAATTGCAGTCTTTCAGCACGGTCAGACGGAGCAGGTTCACGCTTAAAAAGCAAGCGCCGCCGAGAATGAACATTGACCAATGCGTTCTGGAACGCCACGCCATTTCTATCATCTGATAAACAAAACCGCCCGCGACAAACAGATACACGGAATAAAGGAATTTCATATTTTTTCCGTCCTTTCGTTTTTTTCACTCCTTATGCTTTCCTTTTCTTTTACAGAATATTCCTACGCGCGCGATTTCGGGCGTTCTGCCGCGGAGAAGACGCTCTGATTTTTTCCCGCAGTTTGGGAAAGAGAAAAAAAGCGTATACCGCCGCACAGAGAGCGACGGTCAGAAAAACTTCGACAATGACCGAAAAGCGGCTTTGCCAGAACGAAAAAACGGATTTAAAAAGAAATCCTGCGGCAACCGTCAGGCAGGTCGGAAGCACCACGCTGCCGAACGGTTCCGCTTTTATCCCCGCTTTTTTGCGAAGTCGGGCAAGGCTGAAAGAAGTATTTATGACGTTTCCCGCATAGACCGTTGCCATGAAACCCGCAAAACCGAGAACGGGAATAAGGGTAAAAACAACAACAAGACGTATGATCGCTTCATATATATTATATCGCATAACGGCGACCTGTTCGTCCATGCCTTTCAGTATTCCGTCCGCAACGCCGTCCACATACATCGCGGGTATAAGCGGCGCAAGATAAAGGAGCAGTTTGCCCGTTTCCGCATTGTCGAACAGCAGCGCGCCGAGCGGGGCGTAAAAAACAAGAAAAATCCCCGTCACGACCGACGAAAAAACAAGCGTAAGACGGATTATATGCCCTCCGCGTTCGTGTATGGCGTCGGTTCTGCCGAGGGTGTAAGCTCGCGCGACTTCGGGAATCATGACTTTTATAAAAGCGTACATAAACGAAGCGGGAAAGAAAATGACAGGCACGGCAAGACTTTTGACAGCGCCGAATGCGGCAAGAGCATCGGAATCGGTCATACCGTAACGCACAAGTCCGACGGGAACGGAAAGATTCTCAACCGTTGTCAGCCCCGTCCGCAAATAAGAACTTGCAGCAACGGGCGCGCCTATCGCAAGCATTTTTCGCACAGTCCCCGCAGTTCCGCCTTTCGAGCGTGGCAAAGTTTTTTCGTCGGCAAGCCAAAAAGCGTAAGCCAAAATGCAGGAGACGGCTTCGCCCCCGACAAGCCCCAGAACAAGTCCGACACAACCCGAAACAAGGCTTGTCGGCGGATGCAGCGCAAAAACGAGAACGGCAAAAACTATCTTGCAGATTTCCTCCGTTCCGTTGGCTATTGCGGTCTTGTACGCTTTTCTTTCCGCGACGAAAAACCCGTTCAGACAAGAACCTGCGCTCATAAACGGCAGGCCGAAAGCAAGTATACGAAAGCACATCTCCGTTTCGGGTCTGCACAATACGGAACGTGCGATAACGCCCGAAAAGACAAACAGCAGCAGGCAGGCAAACCCGCCGAGAGCGGCAGAGACGGCAAGACACTTACGAAAGCGTCGCGTCGCTGTTTTCCGCGTCTCGGGCAGGCTGAGAGCTTCGGCAACAACGCGGGTCACGGAAAGATTTATTCCCGAAGTGGCAAACGTGGTCGCAAGCATATATGCGGACGCTATAAGTTGAAAAAGCCCTATGCCCTCCGTGCCGAGAGTTCCCGAAAGATATATATTGAACCACAGCCCGACCAAGTTGAGCGAAAGCCCCGTCGCGCCGATGATGAAAGAATCTTTCAAAAGTCTGCCTTTTTCCTTCATTTCATGCTCCCGTCCCCGTTTTTTTGCGGATTTCTCATTTAATTGTATGCAAATTACCCTTTCCGATATTTACAAACGCGGGAAAAAATGCTATAATTCATTTTGGAAATATGATTGAAAGGAACTTCGGACGATGAAGAAAAAGCAACGGATAAAAAAAGAACGCGTCCCCTGTCGGCTTGTCGCGCTTTCCGCGCTGTCGGGACTTCTGATGTTCGCGGCGTTCACGGTCGAAAAACTCGACCTGCTTGCATTTGTCGCCCTTGTTCCGATGATAACGGCGCTGCGCGTTTACAAAGACGGCGGTTTCGGCACGAAAAAGTGTTTCTTTGTATATGCGGCGGCGTACTATCTGCCTAATATGCTGTGGCTTTACAGAATGTGTCCGATGACGAACTACGGCATACCCGCAGTTCCGTCGTATCTGATAATGACGGCGGCAATAATCACCATTGCGGCTGCCGAGGGCTTTGTGTTTACAGTTGCGTTTCTGCCGTTTGACAGATTGCGCGGGACAAAAATTCCGATGTTCGTCCTCTTCCCCGTCCTTTACGTTTTTGCAGAGTTTTTGCAGGCGCACGCATGGGAACTTTCTTTTCCGTGGGGCAGGCTCGGCACGGTCGTAGCTTCTCACCCCACGCTCATACAGACCGCATCTTTGTTCGGTTCGCTCGGCGTTTCGCTTATCGTTGCATTTTTCAATGCGCTTACAGCGGAAACGGCATTTGCGATAATCAGAACAAAAAGTTATAAGCGGGCGGCACTGTATTTTCTGTCCGCGGCGCTCCTGTTTTCTTTGAATGCGGCTTACGGTGCGGTTCGCGTTTCCGCAGTCGAAAAGGAACGCGGTAATTCGGAGACGGTAAAAGTCGCCGTTGTTCAGGCAAACCTCGGTTCAATGACAAAGTGGGACACATCGCTTTCCGAATCAATAGAAAAGTATGTGGAATTGTCCGACTCCGTCGCAGACGAAAAGCCGAACATATACCTGTGGCCCGAAACGGCGGTCACGACCAACATGAGCAATGAAAACGTTATGGCGTTTCTGAAAAACTTTGCAAAAGAGAGAAATGCCACTCTCGTAACGGGCATTTTCAACGGCGAACACGGCGAATACAATGCGCTTACCGCGATACGCGCCGACGGCCAGGTTCCGCAGCCGTATTACAAGCGTGAACTTGTTCCGATGGGTGAATACATTCCGCTTTCGGATGTGCTTTCCGTGTTTGTTCCCGCCAATTTCGGCAATCTTGTTGCGGGAACGGAACCGACGACGCTTGACACCTCGTTCGGAACGGCGGGCGGGCTGATATGTTACGAATCCATTTACCCGTATGTCGCGCGCGAAGACGTTGAAGCTGGCGCGGAATATTTTCTGATGGTCAGCAACGACTCGTGGTTTGACGGCAGCGCGGCGCTGCGCCAGCACCTCTGCCATGCGGTCATGCGCTGCGTGGAAAACGGCAGGGACATGGCGCGCGCGGGCAACACGGGCATTTCCGCCGTGATCTCCGCTTCCGGAACAATCGAGAAAAAGTCAAACGCCGATGCGGAAGAGGTTCTTGTTTCGGACATTGTGCCGACTACCGAAAGAACGCTTTATTCGTATATCGGAGATCTGATAGCATTGCCTCTTGCGGGTCTTTACGCGTTCGGCATCTTTCTGATGATACGCAGCTTCATATTAAAAATTATCGCAAAAAAACGCGAAAAAGAGACGATTTCACACAATGTTTGAAAATATTTCAACTTCGTCTATTGCAAAACGCGGCGGGGTATGATATAATATTAAGGCTTGATTTATGGGGCAGTCCTCTGCTTTTCTCTGCACGAAAGCCCTGCTTTATCTTGACACAAAATCTGTTCAGGAGGAAAAAGAGAATGAAAGAACTGATCATTAAGAATTTTACCGCGGATCAGATCAAAGCGGAGCCTTTCCCGTTTGAAATAGGCAGCACCGTTAAGGTTCACGTTAAAATCAAAGAAGGAAACAGAGAGAGAATTCAGGTATTCGAAGGCACCGTTATCGCGAAGAAGCACGGCGGCGTTTCCGAGACCGTAACTGTCAGAAGAGTTTCCTACGGTGTAGGCGTTGAAAGAACTTTTCCCGTCAACTCGCCCATTATCGACAAGGTTGAAGTTGTACGCAAAGGTAAGGTTCGCCGCGCTAAACTGTACTATCTGCGTGACAGAGTCGGCAAAGCGGCTAAGGTTAAAGAGCAACTCTGATTATTCTTTCAGCGGTAGCCGCAAGGCTGCCGCTTTTTACTTTTCCGAGGCAAGGAGGCTGTTTTATGGATGAAAATACGGTTTTCGGCGCAGAAAATGCCGAAAATATGCCGAAAAAACCGAGCAAAAAACCGTTAAGAGACTTCTTCGACGTGTTCGAAGCGGTGATTTTGGCGGTCGTTGCCTCGCTTTTCATTATGACGTTTCTTTTCAAGACGGGTTACGTTGACGGTCATTCGATGGATACGACTATGGCGGACGGAGACAGATATTTTGTTTCCGACCTGTTTTATACGCCTGCACGCGGAGACATAATCGTTTTCGAACCCGACCTGCGCGCAATAGGCGACAATTCAGACATTCTTTACGTCAAAAGAATCATCGCCGTTGCGGGCGACCATTTGGAGATAAAGTCCGATGACGGAGAAAACTACCGCGTTTATCTTAACGGGCAGGTTCTGCAAGAGGATTATCTCGACTCGTTCCAACAGACAAGACCCGCAGACAGAGCGCTTGCGGGAGCAAATACGCTGACGACCGACGAAAACGGACACCCGTGCGTTGACATCACAGTTCCCGACGGACATGTGTTTGTGATGGGGGACAACCGTCTCAATTCGCAGGACAGCCGCGTTATCGGCTGCGTTGACACTCGCAGAATAGCGGGCAAAGTGCTGCTCCGATTCTTCCCGTTCGACAAGTTCGGCAAGGTATCGTAAGAAAAAAATAACACCATCCGTTCCGACGGACATATTCTTGAAAAAGGAGGAAAAAGCAGATGGCTAACATCAACTGGTATCCGGGACATATGACAAAAGCAAAACGAATGATGGCGGAATGTCTGCCGCTTATCGACGTTGCGATAGAACTTGTCGATGCGCGTATTCCTTTTTCCTCTAAAAACCCCGATATCGCAAAAATGACGGAAAACAAGCCGAAGTTCATTGTGCTGAACAAAAGCGACCTTTCCGACCCCGAGCAGAATAAAAAATGGCTCGAATATTATAAAAGCACGGGCTATACCGCTGTTCTGTTTGACAGCAAAACAAAAAACCGCGCGGCGGCGGTCTCCGACATAATGAAAAAGATAACCGCCGTTTTCAGCGAAAAGGCACAGCGCAACGCGGAAAAAGGAATGCGCGGGCGTTCGCTCAAAATCATGGTAACGGGAATCCCTAATGTCGGAAAATCCACATTCATAAACTGTCTTTGCGGCAAAAAACTTGTCAAGGCGGAAGACCGACCCGGCGTTACGAGAGGCAGACAGTGGATATCTCTCGGCGGCGGTATAGATCTGCTTGATATGCCCGGCATACTTTGGCCGAAACTCGAAAATCAGAATTCGGCTAAAAGACTTGCCATGACCGGCGCGATAAAGGACAACGTCGTTGACACGGAAGCATTGGCGTGCGACCTTTTGGCAATACTGCGCGCGCATTACGAAAAGAATTTCCGTGAGCGCTATAAACTGACGGGAGAACTGCCCGAGGACGACTATGACCTGCTCGGGCTTATCGCAAAAAAACGCGGACTTATATTGAGCGGCGGCAGACCGGACGAAGAACGCGCGTCCGTTATGTTGCTTGACGAATTCCGTGCGGCAAAACTCGGCAGAATAACGCTTGACGATATAGACCAACTTGCGCCGATACTCAAAAACATAGAATAGCGGCAAGAAATCCAAGCCGCAAAAACCGAAAAAAAGCAAATACGCTTTTTTCTGTTTCCTGCCCGACATTTGAGTTTTCGGCAGACCACGCAAAAATATCCCGCGCCCGATCAAAAAAATCACGGCGCGGTGTTTTTTTCGGAGAACGATATGGCACTTTATGCAACAGCCGACCTGCACCTGTCGGAAAGCGTCGGCAAACCCATGGACAAATTCGGCGTGCAATGGCACGACCATGTACGCAAAATAAAAGAAAATTGGTGTCTTAATGAAGACGACACCTGCGTCATAGCGGGAGACACATCGTGGGCGATAAATCTCGAAGAAGTCGAAGCGGACATGAGGCTTATCCACGGACTTCCCGGCAAAAAAATTATATTAAAGGGCAACCACGACTATTGGTGGTCGACTCTGCGCAAGATAAATCTTTTTCTCAAAGAAAAGGGCTTTGACGACATAGAACTGTTGCAGAACAACGCTTTTCATGTCGGCGACAAATATATCTGCGGCACACGCGGGTGGATTCCGGACGTCGGAACACAGGAAGACGAAAAAATTGTGGCTCGCGAAGCGGGCAGGCTTAAACTTTCGATATCTGCGGCAAAAAAGCTCGACCCCGATGCCGTGCCCGTTGTCTTTTTGCATTTTCCGCCGCTGTTTGCTTCCGACAGATGCGCGCCCATCATGGACGTTTTGCACGAATTCGGAATAAAGAGGGTTTTTTACGGACATCTGCACGGACCGACGGCACACGCGCTTGCGGTCACGGGCGTTCACGAAGACATAGATTTCAGACTCATCGCAGGAGATTTCATCGGTTTTAAACCGATACTTATAAACTGAGGAGGGAATATGGAAACTGTACTGAAAACCGTCGGACTGTCGAAGAAATACGGTTCAAGATATGTTGTCCGTGGCGTCAACATGACGATAAACAAGGGCGACATTTACGGCTTCATCGGCAAAAACGGCGCGGGCAAAACAACTTTCATGCGTGTCATTCTCGGGCTTTCTGAGCCGACCGAGGGCAGTTTTGAACTTTTCGGCGGCATTTCCCGAGAAGAAGCGGGCAGAAAAACAGGCGCGCTGATAGAAGCGCCCGGCATATACCCGAACTGCACGGCAAAGGAGAACATGAAGCCGTTTTGCATTGCTCAAAGGTGCGGACGCGAACAGCATTGACGGAATCCTTGAATTTGTCGGGCTCGGCGATGTCGGCAACAAAAAGGCAGGCAAATTTTCGCTCGGAATGAAACAGCGTCTCGGCATAGCGGTAGCGTTGCTCGGTGACCCCGAATTTCTTGTTCTCGACGAACCCGTAAACGGTCTCGACCCTGCGGGAATGAAAGAGGTGCGCGACCTCATTGTGAAACTGAACAAAGAGCGCGGAATAACCGTCCTTATATCGTCTCACCTGCTCGACGAACTGTCAAAAATAGTTACGCGGTACGGAATAATCAACAACGGTGTGCTGGTGGACGAACTCGGCGCAGCCGAAATAAAGGCTCGCGGCGAATGCAAACTGCGCATAGTTGCGGACGACGCAGAAAAGGCCGCGGAACTGCTCAAAAACGCAGTCGGAGAAGCGGCGATAACCGTCAACGGACACGCGATAGAAATATCCGTGGGTGCGGAGCGGAGCGCGGAGCTGAACAAACTGCTCGTACAAAACGGAGTGGCTGTCAGCGCGCTTTACGTTACGACGGACGGGCTTGAAAAATACTTTATCGAAAGGGTGGGCGGCTGATATGACAAAACTTTTCAGATTTGAATACAGACGCCTGTTCAGGCAAAAGAGTTTTTGGATATTTATGGCTGTCGCGGCGGCGCTTGCGTTCCTTTCTCTCGGAGCATTCAAACTTATAGAGATTGCGACAAATATCACATCGGACATGAATGATGTCGACACCTATTTCGGAATAGGCTACACGGGTGCGGAAGCGTTCAGAAACGCGACTTCACTCGGAGATATAGACATAGTAATTGCGATAGTTGCGGCAATATTCGTTTGTTCGGAATATTCGCGCGGAACAATAAAAACAGTCGTTTCCGCAGGATTTTCACGCTGCAAGATTTTTACGGAGGAGTTTCTTGTTTCAATGACGGCAGCGGCTCTGATCTTTGTTGCATCAAGTGTTTCCGCATTTGTATTCGGAAGCATTTTTTGGGGAATAGGTAAATTCAATGCCGAAATTTGGAACGCGGTTTTATTGCAGCTGCTTATAGTTCTTTCTCTCACGGCGATTATTTATATGTTTTCCAAAGCGGTCAAAAAAACCGCAGCTGCGATCGCGTTCGGAATTTTTGCGCCGCAGATAACGGCTCTTTTATTGAAGATTGCGGACGCCGCGATAGACAGCGAAAAATTCCGTCTCTCGGACTATTGGCTTTCGGGTTGTCTTTCCGATGTTCAGGCGACTTCTCCGCTCAACATGAACATATTCGACATCATAAACGGGACGTCTGCTAACCTCACTTCCGAATTGGCAATACGCGTGATTGCCGTTTCCGCGGTTTATATGGCGGCGGCATTTGTTTTCGGAATCATCATTTTCAGAAGACAGGAAATATAACCGAATAACCGAACAATTTTTTCGGTATGAAAGTCTTTTTCCGCCGTTTTTGTCCTGTGCATAGCGGCAAAACTTTAAACCTTTTTTAAATTAAATATATTTACTATTGCTTTTATATATTAAATATGCTATAATCCCTGTAAATGTGAAAAAATAGGAGACAAGGTCAACATGAAACTTGAAAAAGTTACCAACAAAGAAAAAAATGTCGTCGAACTCGAAATCAGCGTTCCCGCAGACGAGTTTGAAGCGGCTGTTGAAAAATCTTACAGAAAGAATGTAAAAAAGCTCAACGTTCCCGGCTTCCGCAAGGGCAAAGCGCCGAGAAAAATGGTTGAGAGAATGTACGGCGCCGGAGTTTTCTACGACGACGCGATGGAAGAAGTTTATCCCGAAGCGTACAAGGCTGCTGTTGAAGAAGCAAAGATAGAGCCGGTTGACAGAGCCAATGTCGAGATTCTCGAAGTCGGCGAGAACGGCTTCCGCTTCAAAGCGACCGTTACGGTTAAACCCGAGATAGAGATAAAGGGTTACAAGGGGCTTAAACTGACCAAGAAATCCGTTGAAGTTACCGAAGCGGACGTTGCGAAAGAACTTGCGGATTATCAGAAACAGCAGGCACGTCTTATCGATGTTGACGACAGAGCGGCGCAGAACGGCGACACCGTAACGATAGACTTCGAGGGCTTCGTTGACGGCAAAGCGTTTGACGGCGGCAAAGCCGAGGGCTATGTGCTCAAGCTCGGCTCGGGCAGTTTCATTCCCGGCTTTGAGGAGCAGATAGTCGGCAAAAACATCGGCGATGAGTTCGACGTAAATGTTACGTTCCCCGAAGAATACACCGACGAGCTCAAAGGCAAAGCGGCTGTGTTCAAGATTAAACTTCACGAGATCAAAGTTGAGGAACTCCCCGTTCTTGACGACGATTTCGCGAAAGACGTTTCCGAATTCGATACTCTTGCTGAGTTCACCGAAGATATAAAGAACAAGATAGCAAAAAGAAAAGAAGAGATGGCGGAAGCGGATCTTGACGCGCAGATCTCCGACAAACTCGCCGAACTTGTAGAGGGCGAAATCCCCGAGTGCATGTATGAGTCCGAAATCGACTATCAGATGCAGTCTTTCGACCAGAGACTCAGAAGCCAGGGACTCAACCTTGACACCTACGCAAAATATATGAACTCCACCACCACGCAGATGAGAGATATGTTCAGAGACGGCGCGGTTCGCGACGTTAAGGATCGTCTTGCTCTCGAAAAAATCGCGGCGGAAGAAAAAGTTATCGTTGAAGAGGCTGACATCAACGAGGAATACGACAAACTCGCAAAGGCTTACGGCGCGGAAGTTGACAAGATCAAGTCCGACTACCTGACCGACAGCATCACAAAAGACCTCGTTGTTCGCAAGGCGTTCGAAGCTGTTAAAAACGCGGCTGAGATAACCGAAGAAAAAGCGGAGAAGAAGACTGCAAAGAAGCCCGCGGCAAAGAAAACCACCGCTAAAAAGGCTGACGGCGAAACCGCCGAAAAGAAGCCCGCGGCAAAGACGACAACCGCTAAAAAGGCTGACGGCGAAACCGCCGAAAAGAAGCCCGCGGCAAAGAAGACAACCGCTAAAAAAGCTGACGGCGAAACCGCCGAAAAGAAGCCTGCGGCAAAGAAGACAGCAACAAAAAAGACGACCAAGAAATCCGACGAGGAATAATCGGTCTGATATAAGCGTATAATCGGAGGGGGAGGTCACTTGTGGCTTTCCCCTGCGTTTTCAAAAAAATCAATCCGAGGAGGAGCGAAAACATGAGCAGTTTGGTACCCTATGTCGTTGAACAGACATCGAGAGGCGAAAGATCTTACGATATATTCTCCCGTCTTCTTAACGACAGAATCATATTTTTGACGGACGAAATAAACGACACGACCGCAAACCTTGTTGTTGCGCAGTTGCTTTATCTTGAATCCGTTGACCCCGACAAAGATATTTACCTTTACATCAACAGCCCCGGCGGAAGCGTTACCGCGGGTATGGCTATCTATGACACGATGAATTACATCAAGTGCGACGTCAGCACGACCTGCATAGGTCTTGCGGCAAGCATGGGCGCGTTCCTGCTTTCGAGCGGCGCAAAGGGCAAACGTTATGCTCTTCCCAACAGTGAAATAATGATTCACCAGCCTCTCGGCGGATTCCAGGGACAGGCAACGGATATCAAGATCCACGCAGACAACATTCTCCGCATCAAAGCGGATCTCAACAGAATACTTTCCGAAAACACGGGCAAACCGCTCGAAGTTATCGAAAAGGACACCGACAGAGACAACTTCATGACTGCGGCTGCGGCTTGCGAATACGGTCTGATAGACAAAGTGGTAACAAAAAGATAACCCCGAAAGGTAATTGTATATGGCAGAAGAAAAAAAGCAATGCGCCTTTTGCGGGGCGACCGATGACGACAAGGACAAGCGTTTTATCGCAAGTATGTACGAGGGTGTATATATCTGCGACGAGTGCGTTGAAATTTGCGGCGAATATCTGAAAGGTTTCAAAAAAGCAAAATCGGAAGCAAAGAAAAAGAATATCGAGATAAAAACTCCCGCGGAGATAAAAGCGGTACTCGACGAATACGTTATCGGGCAGGACGAAGCAAAGATAATGCTTTCCGTTGCGGTCTACAACCACTACAAGCGCGTATTTTCAAAGCGTGACCCGCACGATGAAGACGTTGAGATACAGAAATCAAACGTTCTTGTTCTCGGTCCCACGGGCAGCGGAAAAACGCTTATGGCGCAGATTCTTGCAAAGACGCTTAACGTTCCGTTCGCGATAGCGGACGCAACAACACTGACCGAGGCGGGATATGTCGGAGAAGATGTGGAAAACATTCTTTTGCGACTGCTTCAAGCGGCAGACATGGACACGGAGACCGCGGAATACGGCATAATATATGTTGACGAGATAGACAAGATAACGCGTAAGAGCGAAAACCCGTCCATAACCCGCGACGTTTCGGGCGAGGGCGTGCAGCAGGCGCTTCTGAAAATTCTCGAAGGCACGGTTGCGAACGTTCCCCCGCAGGGCGGCAGAAAGCACCCGAATCAGGAGTGCATACCCGTCAACACGCAGAATATCCTCTTTATCTGCGGCGGCGCATTCGAGGGGCTTGACAAGATAATTCAAAAGAGACTTTCGGGCAACGCAATAGGCTTCGGCTCCGACATAAAGAGCAAAAAAGAAGAGGATTCGTCCTATTATCTTCGTAAATGCGAAGCGCATGACCTGATAAAATTCGGACTTATTCCCGAACTTGTCGGCAGAATCCCCGATGTCGTAACCGTTGACAAACTTGATGCGGAAGCGTTGAAAAAGATACTGACCGAGCCGAAAAACTCGCTGATAAGACAGTATAAAGCGCTTTTGGCGATGGACGGCGTAACGCTTGAATTCACCGACGAAGCGATAGACGCGATAGCGCGCCGTGCGGCAGAGCGCAACACGGGCGCAAGAGGTCTTCGCTCAATAGTCGAGGGCGCGATAACAAAGATAATGTTCGACGTTCCGTCGGACAAGACCATCAAAAAGGTTATCGTAACGCCCGCATGCATAACGGACAAAGCGGCTCCCATAGTGGAACGATGAGCGAAAATCGAACCTTATAAAAATCAATCTGTAAAAGACAAAGGGGCTGTAAAAAAACTTGCGTTTTTTTACAGCCCC
>ULQF01000288.1_pt1 | contig 28597 bp, 20 predicted proteins | sample 1954211 | NCBI WGS metagenome assembly ULQF01 (sample SAMEA4835648, study PRJEB28245) | human gut metagenome | biome: gut microbiome; material: fecal sample | place: Denmark | collected 2008 | reverse complement strand
TTGACCCCTCCGCGGCGGCCAGAGGGCTGGCCGCCCTACAATTTTTGGCAAACATCTGCCGCCCTGCGGGGTGTCGGGGAACCGCCCCTATAATCCTGCGCAAACCATACAATATTATATTAAAGGACTACCCAATGAAAATTGCCATTATTTCCCTCGGCTGCCCGAAGAACCAGGTCGATGCCGATGTATTCTGCCACGCCCTCATCAAGGACGGCCACACCACCGTGGCTGACCCCACCGAGGCTGACATTATCATCATCAACACCTGCGGCTTCATCGAGTCCGCCAAGACCGAAGCTATCGAGAATATCCTGATGGCCTGCCAGTACAAGCAGGAAAATCCTGACCTCAAGGTCATTGTGACCGGATGCCTGGCTGAGCGCTACAAGCAGCAGATCATTCAGGAGATCCCCGAGGTCGATGCCGTTGTCGGCATTGGCTCCAACGCCGCGCTGCCCGCCATCGTCCGCCGCGTCTGTGCCGACGGTGCGGGCCAGACCGAGAGCTACGGCCCCAAGAGCGATATGCAGCTCGGCGGTGCGCGCGTTATCTCGACCCCGCGGCACTATGCGTACTTAAAAATTGCCGAGGGCTGCAACAATGGCTGCTACTACTGCGCCATTCCGCTAATCCGCGGTGCGCTGCGCAGCCGTGAAATCAACGACTGCGTCGCCGAGGCCCGCTGGCTGGCGGGCGAGGGTGTGCGCGAGCTGATTCTGGTCGCGCAGGACCCCACCGCCTACGGCGAGGACTGGGGCAGACCCGGCGCCATCTGTGAGCTGCTGGACCGCCTGCAGGAAATCGACGGCATCCGCTGGATCCGTATCCTGTACGCCTATCCGGAACGTATCAGCGATGCATTTATTGCCGCCATGGTCCGCAACACCAAGGTCGTGCCCTATCTCGACCTGCCCATCCAGCACTGTGATGACGCGGTGCTCAAGGCCATGAACCGCCGCGGCGGACGTAAGGAGATCGAGGACGCGATTACCCGGCTGCGCGCGGCCATCCCCGGCATCACGCTGCGCACGACGCTGATCGCGGGCTTCCCCGGTGAGACCGAGGAGCAGTACGCAGAGCTGTGCGACTTCGTCAAGACCGTCAGGTTTGACCGCCTCGGCTGCTTTGCCTACTCCGCCGAGGAAAACACCGTGGCCGCAAAAATGCCGAACCAGATCGACGAGGAGACGAAGCAGCGCCGCGCCGATCACATCATGGAGCTGCAGGCCGAGGTCAGCGCCGAGCGCGAGGGCGAGAAGGTCGGCCATACCTATGAGTGCATCTGCGACGGCGTCGATGACGAGACTGGCATGTACCTGCTGCGCACCAAGGCCGACTGCCCCGAGATCGACGGCAGCGTGCTGACCCCCGCGGACACCCCGCTGGAGACCGGCGCGTTCTACAATGTCACCATCACCGATGCCGATACCTACGACCTGTACGGCTATGCGGAAGAAAAGCTGGAGGACTGAACCATGAATCTGCCCAATAAACTTACGATGCTGCGTGTGATACTCGTGCCGGTGTTTATGGTGTTTGCCGCGCTGAGCCGCTACGGTACGCAGGACTTCAACGCGGGTCTTATGCTGGCAGCCGGCATCGTCTTTGCCGTGGCCAGCTTTACCGACTTTCTGGACGGCTATCTGGCGCGCAAAAATAACCTTGTCACCGATTTTGGCAAGTTTATGGACCCCCTGGCGGACAAGTGCCTGACCACCGCCGCCTTTATTTATATGGTGGCGTGCGGCATCTGCAGCCCCGTGGTGCTGGCGGTCATTCTGTTCCGCGAGTTCGCCGTGGCAGGCGTGCGTATGCTCGCCGCCGAAACCGGCACCGTCATTGCCGCCAATATGTGGGGCAAGGTCAAGACCGTTCTGCAGATGCTGACCGTGCTGTACTACTACTTTGCCGGCGCGCTGGCCGGCCCCACCGATATCATGGCCGTCAGCCTCATCACGCAGATTTTGTGCTGGCTTTGCGGCGCAGCCACGCTGCTGTCCGGCGGCATCTACCTGTGGCAGAACCGCAAGCTGTTCATGCAGGCGAAGTAACAGCCGCCGCGCAGTAGGGGCCGGGCATGCCCGGCCCGCGGCCTTGCCATACATGCCATTTTACATCAGGTGCCGGGCCGGACATGTCCGGCCCCTACAAGGCAACGGACCCAATAAGGAGACCCCAACTTGTCAAAGCTCAATCTCCGTACATTTTTAAAATGCATCTACCGCAGGATGGCCCGCCTGGAGCGGGCCGTCCTGTTGCTGCTGTGCATTTTTTCCGTCAAGTTCGTGTTCAGCACGGCGGCGCATTTTGCTGCGCCGCTGCAAGTTGTCGATATGCTCGGCAGCGGGCGGAATCCGGTGGATGTATGGCTGTTGCTGCTCTCCTGCACGGCGGTGCTGGGCACATTCTGCCTGTACCGCCGCGCGGCGCGGGCGATTGGCGCAAAATGCACAAAAGCGGATGCCGTCATTTTAGCGGTCTGCATAGCGGCCAGCGCCGCATTCTATCTGCACGCCATGGTGGGCCGCCAGAGTCTTTACCTGTGGGACAACGCGACCTACTACAATCTGCAGGTGCGGCTGGAATCCAACTTTGCGGACGGCGTCTTTACCGGTGTCGGCTCGACCATCTACAAGACGTGGTTCAACGACTACGCGCCGCTGGTCATCAATCTGCTGGCGGAGCCGTTCTTCATGTTCACGCCGCGCACGGCCAACACGTTTGCGCTGCTCTGCGCGCTGCTGATCCCGTCGCTCGTCTACTACAGTGCATGGCTTCTTCTGACGGTGCTGCGCCGAAAATTGCAGCCAAAGGCCCCGGTGCTGTTCACGGCGCTCTCTATGACATTCGTCCTGTTGCTGCCGCTTTTGCACATTGCGCTTTACCGCGGTATGCCGGACCTGCTCGGTGTCGCGTTCGCGTTTATGCTGCTGGCGCTCGGCGTCGGGTACGATTTCAGCCAGCCGGCCCCCGCGCGGCTTGTGTCGCTGGCGGCCTTTACGGGTATGCTCATGCTGACCCGCCGCAGCTACATGTTTACCGTTGTGGCGTTCTTTTTGCTGTATGGCGTTTGGGTGTTGGCCCGCGCTGCACGCGCCCGGCAGGTACAGACCGCCCTGCGCTTCGGCAGGTTTGCCGCAGCCTCGCTGGTCTGCGTCGGCGTACCGCTGCTGCCGATGTTCTGGCGCATCGCCAAGGCCGACTACAGTGACCGCTACGCGACCTACCAGACCGGCGGCTTTCTGGCAGAGCTGGCCAACCAGCGTGTCTATCTGGGCTGGCTCGTGTTTGTGATTATGCTGATCGGCATACTGTACGGGCTGTATAATCCTAAGGCCCGTGCGCTCGCCGTTCTTGCCGCCGTCGGCGCGGTGCTGACCGTGCTGCTCGTCACCCGTGTGCAGAACATGGACGACCACCAGTCGCTGGCCGTGGCGCCGTTCTACCTGCTGGGCTGCTTCCTCTGTGCGCTGCTCGTCAGCGATCTGCCGTGGGCGTGGCCGCGCCGCATTCTGGCCGTGTCGGCGGGCGTGCTGTGTGCGCTGAACTTCGGCGCGTGCAGCCAGCTGCTGCCGGTGGTTTTCCCCAGCGGATTTTACAGCGGACTGTACTTTTACGTGGACAGCCCCCGCAATGATTTACAGCAGGTCGCCGAGGTCAACGCCTGGCTGCGGGAGAACTGCACCGGCGAAAACTCCGCCTACATGATCTGTCACGGCGTGGTCTACAGCCCGGATGTGTTCCGCATTTCTGCGCTGCCGGATGAGTCCATCCGCAAAATTCTGCCCTACGGTGCCTGCAATCCCGGCAACGATGCCTTCCCGAAGGAGCTGCTCACGGCGCAGGTCGTGCTGACCTGTACGCCGTTTGACCCCAACAACCACACCGAGAAGATGAACGCGGCCTTCCTGGAAAACCAGGAAAAGTACGCGCCGTTTGAGCTGGCAGCCACCTTCGACATGGGCAACGGCTACACGATCACGGCCTACCGCCGCGTTAAGGAACCGACGGCGGCAGAGCTCGACACCTACCGCGCCTATCTGGCCGAGGAGAACGAGCGGTTCCCCTACAATTTCAGTGCTGTCTGGGACAAGCTGGCCGTGCAATTCGCAAATAACGGCTGAATCCCCCTTGCAACCGCGCCTTGCGTTGGCTATAATAAAAGCATCCCTATATAGAGGAAGGAACGTGCAAGCTATGCAGATCTTCAACACCATGACCCGCCAGAAAGAGGAGTTTGTCCCCCAGAAGGAGGGCGAGTACCGCATCTATGTCTGCGGCCCGACGGTTTACAACTATATCCACATCGGCAATGCGCGCCCGATGATCGTCTTTGACACGCTGCGCCGCTATCTGGAATACTGCGGCAACAAGGTCTACTATGTCTCCAACATCACCGATATTGATGACAAGCTCATCAAAAAGGGTCAGGAGGAGGGCACCTCGATGCAGGAGGTCGCCCGCAAGTTTGAGGCTGAGTACATCAGGGATTCCGACGGTCTGAACGTCAAGGCCCCCACCGTGCGCCCCCGCGCTACCGAGCATATCGGCGAGATCATCCACATCGTCAAGGACCTCGTGGACTCCGGCCATGCCTATGTGGCCCGCAACGGGGATGTCTACTTCCGCGTCAAGTCCGACCCCGGCTACGGCAAGCTGAGCCACCTGAACCTCGACGACCTCGAGAGCGGCAACCGTGAGCTGCGCAGCCGTATGGACGACGACCTGAAGGAGGACCCCGCCGATTTCGCAGTCTGGAAGGCCGCCAAGCCCGGCGAGCCCTACTGGGAGAGCCCCTGGGGCCATGGCCGCCCCGGCTGGCACATTGAGTGCAGCGCCATGGCCCGCAAGCATCTTGGCAAGACCATCGACCTGCACGCCGGCGGTCAGGACCTGATCTTCCCCCACCACGAGAATGAGATCGCCCAGAGCGAGTGCGCCAACGGCTGCATTTTCAGCCGCTACTGGATGCACAACGGCTTCCTGAACATCAACAACGAAAAGATGTCCAAGAGCGCAAACAACTTCTTCACGGTGCGCGAAATCGCCGACAAGTATGGCTACGAGCCGATCCGCTACTTTATGCTGACAGCTGGCTACCGCATGCCGCTGAATTACACCGTTGAGCTGATCGAGAGCTGCAAAAACAGCCTCGAGCGGATGTACACCTGCCGTGACAACCTTGATTTTGCCATGGAGCATGCCCACGGCACCGACACGGTGCTGGTGGAAAAGTGCGAGGATGCGCGCAAAAAGTTCAAGGCAGCCATGGACGACGACCTGAATACGCCGGACGCTCTGGCTGCGATTTTCGATCTGGTCAAGGACATCAACACGCTGTCCGATGCCTCCGACAAAGCGACGCTGGAGACTGCCGCCAAGACGTTTGATGAGCTGACCGGCGTGCTGGGCCTGCTGTACAACCGCAAAAAGACCGACAGCATCCCCGCCGAGGTCACCGCACTGGTCGAGGAGCGCGCTGCCGCCAAGAAGGCCAAGGACTGGGGCCGCGCGGATGCCATCCGTGCCCAGCTGACCGAGATGGGCTGGAGTGTCACCGACACGGCGCAGGGGCCGAAGCTCGCGAAGCTGTAAGAATTTTTCAAAAAACAGATGCAGGGGCGGCCTGCGCATCTGCGCCGCAGGGCGCGGGTGCGCGGGCTTGCCCCTGATTTTGTGTGTAACATGACGAAGCAACGAACAAAATCAAATAAGAGCCTCTGGGTGCTGTTGGGCGGTGCCCTGCTGCTGCGCCTGGTGCTGGCCCTTGTGACGGACGGCTACCCCTACGATATGAGCTGCTTTGTGGCCTGGGGCGACAAGCTGGCCGCCGAGGGTCCCGCCGCTTTTTACAGCGAGGGCTACTTTGCCGACTACCCGCCCGGCTACCTCTGGGTGCTGGGACTGGTGGGGGCCATCCGCGCGGCGCTGCACATCGCCTACGAGTCCAAGTGGACGTATTTTCTGCTGGCGCTCGTGCCGTCGCTCTGTGACTGCGGGCTGGCGTGGCTCGTCTACAGAACGGCAAAGCGCAGCAGCCGGGGCGTGAAGGAGCATACCGCGCTGGTGCTGACGGCGTTTACGGCGTTCAACCCGCTGATGCTGTTCGACACCGGTGTCTGGAAGCAGATCGACGGCGCGTTTGCGCTGCCGCTTGTGCTCTGCTTTGTGCTGCTGGAGCAGCGGCGCTACCTGCCCGCCGCCGTGTTGTACGGCGTGGCGCTGGCCATCAAGCCGCAGGCGCTGCTGTTCGGCCCGGTGCTGGCGGTGTGCTATCTGGCGGCAATTACGCTGGAAAAGGACCGCCTGCGCGCCTTTGGCCGCTGCTTTGGCGGCGCGGCGCTGGCACTGCTGCCGCCGCTGCTGACAGGTCTGCCTTTTTTTGGCGTTGTGCAGTTGATCCCCAAGCTGATCGACAAATACACCGGCACAATGTCCGGCTACCCCTACGCGACGATCAACGCCTTTAACTGGCTGGCGGCGCTGGGCGGCAACTGGAAGGGGCAGGCTGACCCGGCATTGTTTGGCATCAGCTGGCAGCAGCTTGGGTGCCTCAACATCCTGCTGGTCACGGCGGGGCTGGCGTATTTTGCGGTGCGCAGCGTGCGGGGCGGGTGGTTCTCACCGCTGCTGTTGGCGGCGTACTACGGCATCGGCATTTTTACGCTTGCGCACTGTATGCACGAGCGCTACATGGTGCCCGGTGTGCTGCTGACGCTGCTGGCCGCCGCGCACTGGAACGACATCCGCCTGTATGCGGCGGGCGTGGGCCTGTCGCTGACCGGATTCATCAATCTGGCCACGGTCTACTCGCAGACCGGCACTAGCGATGAATGGCTGACGAGCGCGACCAGCTCGACAGTGGCCGTCCTGACCGGCCTTGGGGAGACGGTCTGCTTTGTGCTGCTGATCTTTGCAGTGTGGGACATTGCCCGCCATGGCCACACGCTGGCCCTGCCCGAGACAAAGCCGGAAACAGCCCCGCCCGTGCCCGCACCGCAGCCGAAATGGACCCGCCGCGAGTTGGGTGCGCTGTTGGCGCTGACCGCGGCCACGGCGGTGCTGAGCTTTAGCTATCTCGGCAGCCGCACCGCGCCGCAGGACCCGCTGGACGCGACAGGCACGGCGCTCTCCGAGAGTGTGACGCTGGACGGCAGCGCGGTATCGCTGTGGGTCTACCCGGGCATCTCGTTCGGCGGCAGCATGACGGTGACCGATGCCAACGGCAGCACGGTCTTTGAAAAGGAGCTGAACTACGGCACCTGCTTCAGCTGGACAGCGAACAACGTGCAGCTGGCGGCGGGCACCCAGCTGACGGTCATGGTCGAGAACGCCCAGCTGTTTGAGCTGGCGTTCCGCGATGCCAACGGCCGGCTGGTGCCGGTCACGGGCGGCGGCGAGCTGTTTGACGAGCAGACCGCCGTGCCCGACACGATCAGCCAGCTGAACAGTATGTATTTTGACGAGATCTACCATGGCCGCACCGGCTATGAGCAGCTGCACAAAATGCCCGTCTACGAGACGACCCATCCGCCGCTGGGCAAGGACCTGATCATGGTCGGCATTGCGCTGTTCGGCATGACGGCGTTCGGCTGGCGGTTCGCGGGTACGCTGTTCGGCGTGCTGCTGGTGCCGCTGGCGTGGTGCTTTGTGCGCCGCCTGACCCGCAAACCGTGGGCGGCAGCCACCGCAGGCGTGCTGCTGGCGCTGGATTTTATGCGCTTTTCCCAAAGCCGTCTGGCAACGATTGACATTTACGGTACGTTTTTTATCCTGCTGGGAGCCTACTGTATGGTGTGGTACTGCCAGCGGGTGCTGACCGACGGCGTGAACCGCGCGCTGCTGCCGATGGCGCTGGGCGGCGTTGCGTTCGGGCTGGGCTGCGCAGCCAAGTGGACCGGCATCTACGCCGGGGCCGGGCTGGCCGTGCTGTATCTGGGCGTGCTTTATGCGCGCTGGCAGCAGAAAAGGCCCGGCTTCCGGGCGGAGTTCCGCGCCGCGGCGGTGGGCGGCGTGCTGTTTTATGTGCTTCTGCCGCTCTGCCTCTACATTGGGTCCTATTTGCCGTACTGGTGGCGCGATCCGGCGTTCAGCCTCAGCGATTGGTGGCAGTGCCAGGTGTCGATGTTCAGCTATCACGCGACGCTGAAGGCGACCCACCCGTTTGAGAGCCGCTGGTACACTTGGCTGCTGGGCCTGCGCCCGGTGTGGTACTACCGCAACGGTTATCTGCTCTACGGCATGAAGGCCAGCATTGCGGGTATGGCCGGGCCGGTCATCTGGCTGGTCGGGCTGGCGGCGCTGGTCGGGCTTTTGTGGCATCAGGTCAGCGGGCGCGGCAGCCGCCAGGGCGCGGGCGTGCTGATTTTGTACGGCACGCAGCTCATCCCGTGGATGCTGGTGACGCGCTGCACCTTCCTGTATCATTATTTCCCCAGCTCGATGTTCTGTCTGGCGGCGCTGGCACTGGTGCTGGCGCGGATGAAGCACGTAGCCTGGGCGAAAAAGATCGCCGCGGGTCTCTGCGTGGCGGCGCTCGTCCTGTTTGTGCTCTATTATCCGGCGCTCTCCGGCCTGCCCATTCCCGCCTGGTGGGCTGACGCCCTGAATGTCCTGCCGAGCTTTGGGTTCTATTAAAAAAAGCCTCCCTTGTCAAAGGGAGGTGCCGAGCGCAGCGAGGCGGAGGGATTCCAGCCCGTTTGCCCGGTGAGAAACCAGGAGGAGTAACTGCCTGTATGAATGGCAAGCACAACAAAGCGCTGACCCCGATAGCGCGAAAGCTCCGCAAGGATATGACTAGGGAGGAACGTCATCTCTGGTACGATTTCCTGCGGGAGTACCCGATCCGCTTTTTGCGGCAAAAGGTCATCGGCAGCTATGTGGTGGACTTTTACTGTGCCGCAGCCAAGCTGGTGGTAGAACTGGATGGGTCGCAGCATTACGAGGAGAAGGGCATTGCTGACGACCAGACGCGCACGGAGTTCCTGCAAAAATATGATTTGCGGGTGCTGCGGTTTGCCAACAACGATGTGATGAAGAATTTTGAAGGGGTTTGTACTGCCATTGATAGGGAAGTGCAGGAATCCCTCCGCGTATAAGTGGTGCCCTCCGTGAGGCCGCGGGAATCCCTCCGGCCTCGCCGGGGCTCGGCCACCTCCCTTTGACAAGGAAGGCTAAAAAACGCTGCGGTAACGGGAGATGACTCCTGTTACCGCAGCGCTTTTGTTTTATTGTTCTAAAATTCTTTCGGTTCCTTTCTTATAAGAAAGGAATACCGCGCCCCATCAAGCCTCGGGCAGATAAATATGGTGCGGCAGACCCTCGACGTAGATGGGGGTCAGCTCGGCCTGGACGAGGGGGAGGGCGTAGGCCAGGAACTCGTCGGTCATGGCGGTGTGGTCGGCGTTGACCCACTCCAGCGGGACCTTCTTCTCGAGGTTTGCGACCTCGCTGATCGGGTGCAGGCTCGTGCCGCACTGGTACGGCGCATTGGAGATGCGGTCCAGCGCGACCATCTCGCCGGTGTGGCCCTCAAACGCGGCCTTGGCAGCGGCGCCGCCGACCTGATACGCCTCGGTGATGTCGGTGCGGCTCGTCAGATGGCCCGCGCAGCGCTGCAGCGTCGAAAGCTCGATGCAGCGGGTCTTGGTGTCCAGACGGCGTGCAACGGTGTTTGCCAGAAAGCGCGCCGTGCCGGTCAGAGCCTTGTGGCCGAACGCATCCACCGCGTGGACATCGTCGGCTAGCTCGCAGACATAGCGGCCATCCTCGAGCTTGACGCCCTCGGACACGGCGATGACAATGGACGGCTTCTCCTTCTGCATCCGCTCGACCTTCTCGACGAAGTGATCCACATTGAACGGAACCTCGGGCAGGCAGATCATGTCCACGCCCTCGCAGTCCTCGGCCTTGGCCAGCGCCGCGGCGGCGGTCAGCCAGCCCGCATTGCGGCCCATGATCTCGACGATGGTCACGTACTTCGTGCCGTAGACCGTTGCATCGCGGATGATCTCCTTCATCACAACGCCGATGTACTTGGCCGCACTGCCGTAGCCGGGGGTGTGGTCGGTGACCATCAGGTCATTGTCGATGGTCTTGGGCACGCCCATAAAGCGGATGTCGCTGCCGATGTGTGCGCCGTAGTCGGCCAGCTTGCCGATGGTGTCCATCGAGTCATTGCCGCCGATGTAGAAGAAGTAGCCAATGTCCAGCTCCTTCAAAATCTCGAACAGCCGGATGTAGACTCTCTCGCCCTCGGCGGTGTGCCAGTCGGGCAGCTTATAGCGGCAGGAACCCAGATAGCTAGACGGGGTGCGCTTCAAAAGCTCAATGTCCAGCGCGGTTTTCAGCTTGTCGTCCAGCACGCAGGTGCGGCGCTCCAGCAGACCGGCTACGCCGTGCAGCATGCCGTAGACCTTGCCTGCGCCGCGGCGCTTGCAGCTCTCATACACGCCAGCCAGGCTTGCGTTGATGACCGAGGTGGGGCCGCCGGACTGACCAACGATTGCGTTTTTTGCCATGGTTTTCCTCCTTGCAGGCGGGGCCTGCAGCTTGTGGGTGGGTGCTCCCGGCAGAGGGTAGAGGTACCGCGGAGCAAACGAATTTTGTCATCCTCAGTGTATCATGCCGGAGCAGGTTTGACCATTGCGGCAGTTGCCTAAATAGCGGTGCGGCTATAGCAGATTCCCGATTCCGCAGTGCGGAACGGCCATGCGCGGCACAATTCTGTATATGGAAATCTGTTCCGCGGTATGGAATTTTGCGCTGCAAAAAACTGCAAGAATGATTCCGAAACTTTGCAAAAATTGCGAAACGGTAAGAACTTGTGCAAGTTGACGAAGGTGTTGGATTTTTGACTGTTTGTAGGGGCCGCATATATGCGGCCCGCAACTTTGTGGGGGACACCTGCTTATGAGTAGGCCGCGGGCCGGGCATGCCCGGCCCCTACAGTGGAAGATTGAATTTTTCATGAAAAACATCTTGACACCACCCCTCAACCGTGCTATTCTTTAACCATCAAAAGCGTTGAAGAGGAAAAGTACCGCTCCATATCCGCACAGAGAGCCTGGCGTCTGGTGTAAGCCGGGACGGAGACAGGGCGCGAAAGAACACCTCCGAGCTGCAGCCTGAAATGCAAAAAGTAGGGTGTGCCGCAGGCCGTGCGTTACAGCGGCAGCGTTTCAAAGGTGAACGTGTACGGAAAAAGTGACCGTATGCCGTTATTTCGGCTGCGGTAATTTAGGTGGCACCGCGGATCCAAGACAGCGATTCGTCCTAATGCAGGGCGAATGGGCTGTCTTTTTTTGTTTACCATTCGGAGGGTGTAAGACGTAAACCGAAAAGGAGAAACAAACAATGTGCTGCATCATGGGTTATGCCGGGCATGATCTGCCCAAGGAAACTTTCACCGAATATCTGCTGCGTACCACCAGCCGCGGCCCGGACGACCAGCGCGTGGCCGAGACCGAGTTCGGCCTGCTGGGCTTTGGCCGTCTGGCCATCATGGGCCTGACGCCCGAGGGCATGCAGCCCTTCTTCCGCGGTGCGGACTGCGTGGCCTGCAACGGCGAGCTGTACGGCTTCCGCCCCGTCAAGGCCGAGCTGGAGGCCGAGGGCTACACGTTCGAGTCCGACTCCGACTGCGAGATCATCCTGCCGCTCTACTACAAGTACGGCCTTGACATGTTCAGACACCTCGACGCCGAGTTCGCCATGATCCTGTACGACAGCCGCAAAAAGCTGCTGATCGCCGCACGCGACCCCATCGGCATCCGCCCGCTGTTTTACGGCTACAGTGAGTCGGGGCACATTGCCTTTGCGTCCGAGGCGAAAAACCTCGTGGGCCTGTGCAAAAAAGTCTATCCGTTCCCGATTGGCAGCTACTACTGCAACGGTCAGTTTGTGCGCTACTGCGACATTGCCGATACGCCCGCCTACAGCCAGGACGAGCTGCCCGAGATTTTGACGAACATCCGCGAAAAGCTGGTTGCCGGTGTGGACAAGCGCCTCGACGCCGACACGCCGGTTGGCTTCCTGCTGTCGGGCGGTCTTGATTCGAGCCTGGTCTGCGCGATTGCGGCCAAGAAGCTGGGCAAGCCGATCCGCACGTTCGCTATCGGCATGAGTGAGGACGCCATTGACCTGAAATACGCCAAGCAGGTGGCCGACTACCTGCACGCCGACCACACCGAGGTCATCATCAACCGCGACATCGTGCTGGATGCGCTGGAAAAGGTCGTCGCCATGCTCGGCACCTGGGATATTACCACCATCCGCGCGTCGGTGGGCATGTATCTGGTCTGCAAGTACATCCACGAGCACACCGACATCCGCGTGCTGCTGACCGGCGAGATCTCCGATGAGCTGTTCGGCTACAAGTATACCGACTACGCGCCGTCCGCCGCCGCATTCCAGACCGAGAGCCAGAAGCGCATCCGCGAGCTGTATATGTACGACGTGCTGCGCGCGGACCGCTCCATCAGCGTGAACAGCCTCGAGGCCCGCGTGCCGTTCGGTGATCTGGATTTTGTGCGTTACGTCATGAGCATCGACCCGGCCAAAAAGCTGAACACCTACGGCAAGGGCAAGTATCTGCTGCGCAAGGCGTTTGAGGGCGACTGGCTGCCCGAGAGCATCCTATGGCGCGAGAAGGCCGCCTTCAGCGATGCCGTCGGCCATTCGATGGTGGATGACCTGAAGGAGTACGCCGAGACGGTCTACACGGACCGCGACTTTGCCGAGAAGTGCGGCAAGTACACCTACGCCCGCCCGTTTACCAAAGAAAGCCTGCTGTACCGCGAAATTTTTGAGAAGTATTATCCCGGTCAGGCCGAGATGATCGTCGATTACTGGATGCCCAACAAGGCATGGCCTCACTGCGATGTCAACGACCCCAGCGCCCGCGTGCTGGCAAACTATGGCGCAAGCGGGCAATAAAGGGAAAGTCCTGAACCCTTCCGGCCATCGCTGACGCTCGGCCACCTCCCCTGATGGGGAGGCTTTCTCGCGGGCGAAGCCCGCGCAAAAAGGCGCCCCATCAGGGGAGCTGGCCGAGTTTACGAGGCCTGAGGGGTACTGCCCGTTGACCTTTACAAAAAGCTTTCTCTTGCATTTCCCCAAAATCTATGTATAATTAAAATTGTTTTCGTAGAGTAGAGACCTGCGCGTGGGGCTTGGCCCCGAAGTGCCTGACCAACGGGGAGTTGTGGCAGGACGAAGTGACGGAAACGTCCGCGGTGCAGGTTTCGCATCCCACTGCTGCATGATGGTGTGCAACGGCGGATGCGGCGTTGTGCCCATCCGACAAAAATTGCCTCCTCCCTTGTGCGGCAACGCACAAAGGAGGATTTTTTATGTGCGAACAAAAGCTGTCCGTCTTTTCCGCTGACTACTGGCGCACTGCCCGGCGCGAGCTGAACAACCCGCGGGTGCTGGCCTTTTCGGGGCTGGTCTGCGCCATGGCCATCGTGCTGGAAAGCCTGCCCATCTACCTGCTGGGGCCGAGCCTGAAAATTTACTTCAGCTTCCTCGCCGTCTCGCTGGGCTGCATGTGCTACGGCCCCGTCGTCGGCATGATGGCCGGGGCTATCATTGATACGGTGGGTTTCCTGCTGGCAGGCTACGGCGAGCCGTATTTTCCCGGCTACCTCATTACGGCTATGCTGTCGGGACTGCTCTACGGCGTTATGCTGTACCGCCAAAAACCGACGCTGCCGCGCATTATTGTGACGCGGCTCATCATCAACTACGGCAGCAACGTCCTGCTGGGCAGCGTCTGGAAGGCGATGCTCTACGGCAAGGGCTACCTTTACTATTTCACCTCGGGTCTGGTAAAGAACACGACGATGCTGCCCATCGAGGTGTTCCTGACCTGGGTCGTGCTCAACGCCGCCATAAGGCAGGGGCTGGACAGAAAGTTTATACATAAAAGATAATGATAAATCGTGCGGTTCTTTACATGATACAAGAACTGCACGATTTTTTGTTTACTTTGCCACTTGCAAAATGACATCTGGGGGGGGGTAAGCTTATAAGTAATATTAAAGACAGAGAAAGGAAGTAGAATCCATGCTGTTAAAAGAAATGTTAGAAGAATACCAAAATGACGTAGCTTATAACTTACCATTTGGTGAAGTGACGCTTACAGGTGCTAGGCAAGTCTATTTTGAAATTAGAGCTAAATACGTAAATCTTGCAGCACGTGCGAGGGATGATTTTACAAAAGAGTATGAGACATATGAAAGTACAAGGGAAATGGTGAGCAGAACATATCTTAAATTCTATACGATATGGGATGATATTGTTGAGGAAGCTTGCAAAGACCTTGTAAGCATAGGCTATTATGAATTAGATGAGTCAACACTATACAAGATTTCTGTTAAAAGGGGATGCACGAGGTTTTTTGACGATGCCTATCAAGAAATTAAAGACGAGGTAAGTGATATTAAAGAAGAACTGACGAACCGCGAAAACTACAGGGAAGAACAGAAAAATAGTAGAGGTCGTTGGGTTGGCAGTACATTCGGAGGGGGCATACTAAACGCTTACGCGCATCAGGCTAAGCTTGGAATGATGAATGCGGCGAGTGGAGCCGCCTATAACATCGTGAACGCCATAGGAAATGCCGCAGATGAAAAAGATGCAGTCGCAAAAATAGAAAAGATTTATCAGAGTAAGGAAACGAAAGAAACACTACAGCAGGCAGTTTTCATGAGTATCTTCAGTGTGCATCTTTTAGTTGCAGATATTCTCAACGAAGGAGAAAGAACACCGCTGGCAGAGGAAATTTCGCAAGAACAGAGTGAAAGAGCACAAAGGTTGTGCAACAATATTCAACACATACCAGAAGAAAATCGTAAAGAGGTGCTGGTGAGTATCTTTGAGCTTGATCCTAAATTGGAAATAGCTTATGAATATGCACTGTTGTTATATGGAGACGAGGGGGGAACGCTTGAAGAGTTTGGTCACGAAGTGAGATTTAATGTGGCAGAAAAGAAAGAAGAACTGATAAGTCGTTCCGTGAGGGTTGTTAAAATCGGTACACAAGCGGAACTGAAAATGGCAAGAGATTCATTACCCAGATTGTGCCAGCGCTTTGGCGCAACAGATGAAATGGCAGATGAAGCGAATGCGTACCTTGATTCAATCCAAGAAAAATTAGAAGAGGGTATCGATAATTCTTAAAGCTTCTTTGAGCTTGCCTGTGCACCGGCAAGTGGCCATCAATTTGAGAGTTTTGTGGCAACCGCCAAACTCCGCAGGCGAACAATGTTCGCTCCTACAGGTGTAGGGGGGCGGAGTCCTCGACGCCCCGCGGCATTTTGCCGCCGCCACCGCATCCCGGGAGGGTGAATCCCTCCCGTGCGCTTCGCGGGTGGAAACCCGCAAAAAACAACGCCGACATGTAGGGACGGCATATATGCCGCCCGCAAGTTCCCCGCAACCGACAGTCTCCCGGAAGGCCGCGGGCCGCATATATGCGGCCCCTACAGACAGTCGTTGATTTCATCGGGCGGCTGCCCGTGTGGTTCACGGGAGGGATAAATCCCTCCCCTACAATTCCCGCACAAACTTGACAAAAGTCATACTTTGCACAAGAAAGTATGACTTTTACTTTTTTTTGTTGTGCGTCCTGCCCAGTGTACTGTCTGCACAGGCAAAACATTTACCTGTTTTGCTGAACTTTTCACAAAAATTTAAAAATTATTGCAAACGGATCGTAAAGCGGCTACAATGGGTCTTGCAAGGCAGCAAAATGCGTCAATTCCCGGAAAATTCCGGCACGAAGCGACGCATTTTTGCCGTTTTCTGTACACACAACAGGGAGGAACAACACACATGAAGAAACTGATGGGCATTCTGCTGGCTGCCTCTATGGTGTTCAGCCTGGCCGCCTGTGGTTCCACCGCTGACACTGCTGCCAGCAGCGCCGCCGGTACCACCGCTACTGCAGAGGGCAGCAGCAACAACCAGGCCCCCGACGTCAAGGTCGGTGCTATCATTCTGGGCGACGAGACCGAAGGCTACAGCGCCGCGCACATCAACGGCATCAAGGAAGCTGCCGCCGAGCTGGGCATGTCCGATGACCAGATCGTCTGGAAGTACAAGATCGCTGAGGGCGGCGTCACCGCCGACGCAGCCGAGGACCTTGTCGGCCAGGGCTGCAACCTGATCATCTCCAACTCCTACGGCCATCAGACCTACATGGAGGAGGAAGCCGAGAAGTACCCTGACATCAACTTTGTGGCCATGACCGGCGACTTCGCCGCTATCTCCGACCTCGATAACTTCTACAACGCCTTTACCGCCGTCTACCAGAGCCGCTATGTCTCCGGTGTCGTCGCAGGCATGAAGGTCAAGGAGCTGGTCGAGTCCGGCACCCTGACCCCCGAGACCCAGCCCGACAGCTTCACCGCTGACGGCAAGGTCAAGATCGGCTACGTCGGCGCCTACAACTACGCCGAGGTCGTCTCCGGCTACACCGCCTTCTTCCTGGGCGTCCAGAGCGTTTACCCCGATGTCCAGATGGAGGTCATGTACACGAACTCCTGGTTCGACATCGACAAGGAGGGCGCTGCCGCCGAGGCCCTGATCGCCAACGGTGCGGTCATCATCGGCCAGCACGCTGACTCCACCGGTGCCCCCGCTGCCACCCAGAAGCTGAAGGACTCCGGCAAGATCTGCTACTCCATCGGCTACAACATCGACATGCTCGACACCGCCCCCACCGCTGCCCTGACCTCCGCGACGAACGTCTGGAAGGTCTACTACAAGGAGCTGTTCGAGGGCGCGCAGGCCGGCAGCATCCCGCAGGACTGGTGCAAGGGCTATGAGGATGGCGCTGTCGCCATCACCGACCTTGGCCCCGAGGTTGCCGACGGCACCGCCGAGAAGGTCGCCGAGGTTGAGGCTGCGCTGAAGGACGGCAGCCTGCATGTCTTCGATACCAGCAAGTTCACCGTCGACGGCGCGGAGGTCACCACCGCCCCCATCGACCTGACCTACTACGATTTCAGCACCGGTTCTCCTGTGGCTGTCTATCAGGGCGAGACCAAAGAGGCAATCTCCGACGGTTACTTCCACGAGGGTGAGCTGCGTGCAGCCCCGACGTTTGCCCTGCGCATCGATGGCATCATCGAGGACGCTGACCCCGTCGCCTGATTCTGACTGAATCTAAAGGGAAGACTGCGGTGGAACCGCAGCCTTCCCTTTTGGTGGTTATATCTGTCGTTGCAAATCAGGCCGTAGGGGCGCATTCTATATGCGCCCGTGCAGCTTACGGCAGGTACCGCGGGCGGATATAGAATCCGCCCCTACGGATCACAAAATTGTTCCTACCCAATTTATAAATACCATCCGAAAGGAGCCTGCACAATGGCGCAGAACGAATATGCTGTGCGCTTGGAGCACGTCACCAAGACCTTTGGCCCCGTCGTGGCCAACAAGGATGTTTCCCTGGGCGTGCGCCGCGGCGAGATTCTGGCCCTGCTGGGCGAAAACGGCAGCGGCAAGACGACCCTGATGAACATGATCGCCGGTATCTACTTCCCCGACGAGGGCGAGATCTATGTCGGCGACAAGGCGGCGACCATCCGCTCCCCCCGCGACGCGCTGGACCTGGGCATCGGCATGATCCACCAGCACTTCAAGCTCGTGGACGTGTTCTCCGCGGCGGAGAATATCGCCCTGTCGATGGGCAGCGGCGAGAAGTTCGACCTGAAAAAGGTCCACGACAAGGCCCGCGCCATCTGCGAAAAGTACGAGTTCGCCCTTGACCTCGACCAGAAGGTCTACGAGATGAGCGTCAGCCAGAAGCAGACGCTGGAGATCGTCAAGGTGCTGTACCGCGGTGCGGACATCCTGATCCTCGACGAGCCTACGGCAGTTCTGACTCCGCAGGAGACCGAGAAGCTGTTCAGCGTCATCCGCAACATGAAGGCCGACGGCAAGGCGGTCATCATCATCACCCACAAGCTGCACGAGGTCCTGTCCATCAGTGACCGTGTCGCCATCCTGCGCAAGGGCGAGTATGTCGGCGACATCGCCACAAAGGACGCCGACGAGGCCAAGCTGACCGAGATGATGGTCGGCGAGAAGGTCGAGTTGAACATTGAACGCCCCGAGCCGGTCAACCCGGTCAAGCGGCTGGACATTGAACATCTGACCGTCCGCAGCGCCGAGGGCATCACCGTGCTGGACGATGCGTCCTTCCCGGTCTACGGCGGCGAGATCCTCGGCATTGCGGGCATCTCCGGCAACGGCCAGAAGGAGCTGCTGGAGGCTATTGCCGGCTTGCAGCCCGCCGAGAGCGGCGCAAGCATCGAGTATTACGCGCCCGATGCTGCCGCACCCGTGCAGCTCGTCGGCAAAAGCCCCAAGGCTATCCGCGAGGCGGGCATCCACCTGTCCTTTGTGCCCGAGGATCGTCTGGGCATGGGTCTGGTCGGCTCGATGGGCATGACCGACAACATGATGCTGAAAAGCTACGGCAAGGGCCATTCGCCCATCGTGGACCGCAAGGCCCCGCTGGCGCTGGCCGAGACGATCAAGAAAGAGCTGGGCGTCGTCACGCCCGACCTGAACACCCCGGTCTCCCGCCTGTCGGGCGGCAACGTCCAGAAGGTGCTGGTGGGCCGTGAGCTGGCCGCCGACCCCATCGTCCTGATGACCGCCTACGCGGTGCGCGGTCTGGACATCAACACGTCCTACACGATCTATCACCTGCTCAACGAGCAGAAAAAGCGCGGTGTGGCGGTCATTTACGTCGGTGAGGACCTCGACGTGCTGCTGGAGCTGTGTGACCGCATCGTTGTGCTGTGCGGCGGCAAGGTCAACGGCATTCTCGATGGCCGCAAGACCACGAAGGAGGAGGTCGGTCTGCGAATGACCAACCTGGTAAAGGAGGAGCAGGCATGAGTCAGACTGCCACTGTGGCCCGCGAGCCGCTGCTGCGCATTGCCAAGCGTGAGGGCACGACGATGCCCCAGAAGATCGCCGTGCGCGCCATCGCCATTCTGCTGGCGCTGGTCGTCGATGCGCTGTTTATCTTTTTCGTCACCGGCCTGAACCCGCTGTCCGTCTATGGCGTCATGTGGAGCGGCACCTTCGCCAACATGACCCGCTTCAGCTGGATGCTGCGCGACCTGTCCACGCTGCTCTGCGTCGGCATCGCGCTGGCCCCGGCCTTCAAGATGCGCTTCTGGAACTGCGGCGGCGAGGGCCAGATCCTGATCGGCGGCCTGACTGCCGCCCTCATCATGGTGTATCAGGGCAACAATCTGCCGCTGCCGCTGCTGTTTGCCGCCATGGCGCTGGGCAGCATTGCCGCGGGCGCACTGTGGGGCTTCATCCCCGCGTGGTTCAAGTCCCGCTGGAACACGAACGAGACGCTGTTCACCCTGATGATGAACTACGTTGCTACGTCCATTGTTGCCTGCATGACCAACATCATGCGCGGCCAGGCGTCGAGCCTCGGCACGCTGAACAAGGCGACCAAGGCCGGCTGGTTCCCCGTCATTATGGGCCAGCGCTACACCATCAACATCATTGTGGTCATTGTGCTGACCTTCGTCATGTACGCCTATCTGCGCTTCTCCAAGCAGGGCTATGAGATCAGCGTTGTCGGCGAGAGCGAGAACACCGCGCGGTATGCGGGCATCAACGTCCGCCGCGTTACGGTGCGCACGATGCTGATCTCCGGCGCGATCTGCGGCCTGTGCGGCTTCCTGATCGTGGCCGGCAAGGATCAGACCATCTCCACGGCGTCCGCCAACGGGCGCGGCTTCACGGCCATTATTGTCGCATGGCTGGCCAAGTTCAACACCTTCTATATGGCGCTCATCTCGTTCCTGCTGGTTTTCCTCGAGCGCGGTGCGTCGGAGATCGCGTCTGCGTACTCGCTGAACGAGTACGCCGCCGACATCATCACCGGCATCATCCTGTTCTTCATTCTGGGCAGTGAGTTCTTCATCAACTACCGCGTCATCCCCCGCGGCGCACACAAGGAGGGCAAGTGATATGCACAGCAGTCTGATTGCGTGGATCATGCGCGCCATCCCGTTTGGCACAATTATCATGTACGGTGCGCTGGGCGAGACCGTGACCGAAAAATCCGGCAACCTGAACCTCGGCGTGCCGGGCATCATGTACCTGGGCGGCTTCGCGGGCTTTGCCAGCGCCTGGGCCTATGAGAACAGCGCTGCCAACCCCAACGGCTTTGTCAGCATCCTGATCGCCCTGTCCTGCGCCATTCTGGCCTCGATGGCGGGCGGCCTGATCTATGCGTTCCTGACCATCTCCCTGCGCGCCAACCAGAACGTCACCGGTCTGGCGCTGACGACCTTCGGCATGGGTGTGGCAAACTTCTTCGGCGTGTTTATCCTGAACGGCGCCAGCTACTCCGCCGCTCCCATCGCCAACAAGGCGTTCAGCGCCAAAATTCCCGTGCTGTCGGGTCTGGGCGACATCGGGCAGGTCGTGTTCTCCTACGGTTTTCTCGTCTATGCGGCCATCCTGCTGGCTGTGGTGCTGCACTGGTTCCTGACCCGCACCCGTGCGGGCCTGAATCTGCGCGCCGTCGGTGAGAACCCCGCCACCGCGGACGCCGCGGGCGTCAACGTTACGCTGTACAAGTACCTGTCCACCTGCATCGGCGCGGGCATCTGCGGCATCGGCGGCCTGTACTATGTACTGGACTACAACCAGGGCATCTGGGCGACCACCGGCCAGATCGAGGCGCTGGGCTGGCTGGCCGTGGCGCTGGTCATTTTCACGACCTGGAAGCCGCTGAACGCCATCTGGGGCGCGTACCTGTTCGGTATGCTCTATTGGCTGTACCAGTTCCTGCCGACGCTGCTCGGCATCACGATGGCCAGCCACATCACCGACCTTGTGCAGATGCTGCCCTACGTCGTCACGATCATCGTCCTGATCGTCGTTTCGATGCGCAAGAAGAAGGAAAACCAGCCCCCGGCTCATCTGGGTCTGGCCTACTTCCGCGAGGAGCGGTAAGGTTGCCTTCCCCCGTGGGGGAAGGTGGCCGAGGCCCCGCCCGAGGCCGGATGAGGGGCGGCCTAGTGGCTGCTGCCCGTGAATGGGAAGTGGCCGTAAGCTTTGCCCTCATCAGTCGCCTGCGGGCGACAGCTTCCCCCGAGGGGGAAGCCTTATAGAAAAGTCCGTGCGGCGCATCTTTCTAAGATGTGCCGCCTTTTTTCATACTTCTTTCAAAAATCCAACACATTTGCAATATATACTAAATTTTGTCAAAAAATCTCCGAAAACAGAAGGGAACCCGGTATGGCAGAAAAAACACAAACCCGACGCGGCCCGCTCGGCTGGGTAAAACGCCACAAAAAGCTGACAATCTTTTTGGTCATTGTGCTGGTCGCGGCCCTCGTCCTCGTGAACGTGCTGCGCAAGACCGACAAGGCGGCCGCTGCCGGCAGCTATCAGTTCGTGCGCACCACCGTGCTGACCAAAACGACCCTGAGCGATACGGTCAGCGTGACCGGCACGGTCAAGGCCGGCAGCAGCGCCAGCGTCACGGCGTCGGATTCCGTCAAGACCTACAAGGTCACGGCAGTCAACGTCGCTGTCGGTGACACGGTCAGGAAGGGCGATGTCATCGCCACGCTGGACACCACCGACGTGGAAAAGCAGATCGCCAACGCGCAGCTGCAGCTCAGCGACACCCGGACCGACGCCCGGAAGAACTACACCCAGGCCGTCGAGGATCAGGCGACAAACCTGGCTACGGCGCAGGAAAATCTCGATAAGGCGCAGAAGAACTACGACACGCTGGGCATTGATGACCACTACACCTCGATGGCGTCCGCCGCCAACAGCGGCAAGACGAACCGTGAGATCGTCACCGACTGGTACACCCGCTACGCCGAGGAGATCGCCGGGTACGAGAACACCCTTGCCAATCTGAACATTCAGCTGACCCAGGCCCAGCAGGACGGCGACACGGCCCGCGCAGACGGTCTGCAGGGCCAGATCGCGGATTACACCAGCCGAGAAAATATCGCCAAGGGCCAGTGCAGCATCCCGGAGCTGGGCCTGCAGGGCTTTGATGCCGTCAGCCAGACCTACAATAAAATTGAGCAGTACCGCGAGGCGCTGGAGCAGGCGCAGCAGTCCTATCAGAACAGTGCGACAACCGCGTCCCGCAGCGTGGACAACACCGAGACGAAGCTCGAGCAGTCCCAGCGCGAGGACGACACCCTGACCAATCTGCGGACCGCGCTGGAGAACTGCACCCTGACTGCCACGATGGACGGCACGATCACCGCGCTGGACGCCACGGTAGGCGCGGTGTGCAGCGGCACGGTGGCCACGATTCAGGATGTGGACAACCTGACGGTGGAAGTCACGATCCCGGCCAGCTCCGTCGGCAGGCTCAAGACCGGCCTGCAGTGCAACATCACCAGCGACGCCACGGACGACACCATCACCGGTACCCTGACCCGTATCGACCCTGTCGCCAACGACAGCGGCAGCTTCGGCGCTACCGTCACGGTCAACGGGCAGGACAGCGGTCTGCTGGTCGGCATTCCCGCCAAGGTCGAGATCGTCATCAGCACCAAGGACAACGTCTTTACCGTCCCGCGCGACGCCGTGGGCACCAACGACGACGGCAGCACCTACGTGCTGCGCAAGACCGGCGGAGAGGGCGTCGATATGACCTTTGAGCAGGTCGCCGTCACCGAGGGCGACACCAACGACTACTATGTGGAGATCACCGGCAGCGACCTGAACGAGGGCGACGTCATCCGCGCCACGGCGGACCTGACCCAGGGCATTGAGTCTGGCACGTCCGACAGCGATGTGCAGATGATGGAGAACGGCGACCTTTACGTCGGTGACGGCAGCAATATGCCTGCCAGCGTGACGATTGCCCGCACGGACGATGCAGGCGGCCCCGGCGGCGGTGGCCCCGGCGGTGCGCCGGACGGCGGTCCGGGAGGTCAATAATGCCGGAAAAAACACAACAGTTTGCGCAGAATATTGCCAGGAGCCTGATAGGGGAGGAGGCCGCGCATCCCGCGCAGCCCCTGATCCAGATGCAGGGCATCCGCAAGAGCTACTACATCGGCCAGCCGAACGAGCTGGAAATTCTGCACGGTATCGACCTGACCGTCTACCCCGGCGAGTTCGTCGCCATCGTGGGCGAGTCCGGCTCCGGTAAGTCCACGCTGATGAACATTATCGGCGTGCTGGACAAGCCCACGGCGGGCGAGTACGTGCTGGACGGCGTCAACATCCACGACGCCGACGACAACGACCTGGCGGCCATCCGCAACCGCAAAATCGGGTTCGTGTTCCAGACGTATAACCTGATCGGACGCCAGAGCGCGTTAAAAAACGTCGAACTGCCGATGCTGTATGCGGGCGTCCCGGCAGGGGAGCGCACCCGCCGCGCCAAGGAATGGCTCGAGCGCGTCGGCATGGGCGAACGGATGCGCCACCAGCCCAACGAGCTTTCCGGCGGACAAAAGCAGCGCGTCGCGATTGCCCGCGCCATGGTCAATGAGCCGGCGCTGATCCTGGCCGACGAGCCTACCGGCGCACTGGACAGCCAGACGAGCCGCGTCGTGATGGATCTCTTTCACGAGCTGCATGAAAAATACCACAAGACCATCGTGCTCATCACGCACAACCCCGAGCTGGCCGAGGAATGCCAGCGGGTGCTGACGCTGCGCGACGGCCTGATCGTGGGCGAACGAAAGGGGACCGGCGAACGTGCAGCTTTTTGAGAATATCGGCATGGCGCTGACCAGCGTCAGAAGCAACAAAATGCGCAGTCTGCTCACGATGCTGGGCATCATCATCGGCATTGCGGCGGTCATTGCCATCGAGACCGTCGGCAACAGCATGACCGGCTCGGTCATGGACTCGATGTCCGGCATGGGTGCCAGTAACATTTCTGTCACGGTAACGCAGAAAAGCAGCTCCGACACGTCGGGCACGTCCCAGGGCGTCCGGCTGCGCCGGTTTATGGATTCCAAACCGTCGGACGCAGATCTTATCACCGATGCGATGATAAACGATTTTACAGCCGCTTTCCCGACCCAGATCCATCACATCGAACTGACCCAGCAGGTGGGCAGCGGCACGACTGCCAAATACGGGGACCCGACCACGACCATCACGGCCACTGTCAGCGGCATCAATCATGCGGCACTGGCAGCCAGGGACGATGATTCGCAGATTTTGTACGGACGCTGGCTGGACGATGACAGGGACGCCGGGCGCAAGGTCGCCTGCGTGTCGGAAAAGTTCGTCGAGCAGGCCATCGGCGGCAGTGCGCAGGACGCCATCGGCAAGGCGGTCACGCTGACCATCAACCAGAATTTGTACACGTTCTATATACAGGGCGTATACAAATACACAGAGGACAGCTACTCCAGCATGTACGGCGGCAGCGACGACGACAGCATCCAGACGGACTTTTACATCCCGCTGGACGTTGCCAAGGCCATCGCCGGGGCGGGGGCAGGGTACCAGAGCATCACCGTTGTGGCCAACGGCGGCACGGTCAATGTCACGGACTTCGTCAACACGGTGGGGGATTTCTTCGCCAGCTACTACACCCGCAACGACTCCTGGACGGTCAGCGCATCGAGCCTGGCGAGCCTGCTCGACTCGATGACCAGCATGATGAGCACGGTTTCGCTCGGCATCTCGGCTATTGCGGCGCTGTCGCTGCTTGTCGGCGGCATCGGCGTTATGAATATCATGATGGTCTCCGTGACGGAGCGCACCCGCGAGATCGGCACCCGCAAGGCGCTGGGCGCGCCTGCGTCGGCCATCCGTATGCAGTTTATCACCGAGAGCGTCATCCTCTGCCTGATCGGCGGCTTCATCGGTATTGTGCTGGGCCTGGCGCTGGGCACGGTGCTCAGCAATGTGGTGGGCTATGCCGCCAAGCCCAGCATCGCTGCGATCCTGATCGCCGTCGGCTTCAGTATGGCCATCGGTGTGTTCTTCGGTTATTATCCCGCCAACAAGGCCGCCAAGCTCGACCCGATCGAAGCGCTGCGGTATGAGTAAATAGCCTTAGCCTTCCCCCGAGGGGGAAGGTGGCCCCGCAGGGCCGGATGAGGGCGGAGTTTACAACGCTGCCCGGTAAACGGGAAACCATGGCAAGCTCTGCCCGCATCAGTCACCTTCGGTGACAGCTTCCCCCTCGGGGGAAGCCTTTTTGTCCCCCGCATTGCGCGGGGGCTTTTTTTGTGCTATACTCAACACTGGGAAAGTGAGATGTATTGTAAAAATGAAAAAGGAAAGGCTGTTTACCAACCGCCAGCTGCTGACGCTGCTCTGGCCGCTCATCATTGAGCAGATGCTGGAAATTCTCGTCGGCATGGCGGATACCGTTATGGTATCGTCAGTGGGTGAGGCCGCAATTTCCGGTGTGTCGCTCGTCGATATGATCAACCAGCTGATCATCACGCTGTTCGGTGCGCTGGCCACCGGCGGCGCTGTCGTCACAAGCCAGCATCTGGGGGCCAAACGCCCCGAGGATGCCGCCAAAAGCGCGGGCCAGCTCGTGGGCCTGAGCGCGATCCTCGGCGTCGGTGTGGCGGCGTTCTGCCTCATCACCCGCACGGCGCAGCTGCGGCTTTTCTTTGGCACCATCACCGACGAGGTCATGCAGGCGTGCCTGACTTACTTTACGATCACGGCGCTGTCGTTTCCGTTTTTGGCGCTTTACAACGCGGGTGCGGCCATCTTCCGCTCCACGGGCAACAGCGCGGTGTCGATGAAGGTCTCGGTCATCGTCAACGGTATCAACTTCTGCGGCAACGCGCTCTGCGTGTTCATGCTGAAAATGGGTGTCGCGGGCGTTGCCGTGCCCACGCTGATCTCCCGCGCTGTCGGTGCGTGCATCATTCTGGTGCTGGCCGCGCGGCAGGACTACCAGCTGCGCATCACGCCGCAGTCTGTCACCCGCTTTGAGGGCCGCACGGTCAAAAGCATTCTGTACATCGGCATCCCGTCGGCGTTTGAGAACAGCCTGTTCCAGTTGGGCCGCGTGCTTGTCGTCTCGATGATCTCGCTGTTCGGCACGGTGCATATCTCGGCCAACGCGGTGGCCAACAACCTGGACGCCATCGGCTGCATTGTCGGCAATGCCATGGGCCTGGCAATGATCACGGTCATTGGCCGCTGCATCGGTGCGCAGGACTTTGAACAGACAAATTATTATACAAAAAAGCTGCTTTTGTGGGATTATATCGCCCAGGGCGCGGTCAATGTTGTGGTGCTGCTGTCTCTGAACCAGATTTTGAGCATGTACACCCTGACGCCCGAGACCCGCGCACTGGCGTGGACGCTGGTCATGATCCACAACGGCATGTCGATCTTTCTCTGGCCCGCCAGCTTTGTGCTGCCCAACGCCCTGCGTGCCGCCAACGACGTGCGGTTCACGATGGTCGTTGCCACGGCCTCGATGCTGGTCTGGCGCATGGGCCTGAGCTGGGTGCTCTGCGTGCAGATGGGCCTGGGTGCCGTCGGCGTCTGGTACGCCATGGTCGTTGACTGGATCTGCCGCATTATATGCTTTGTGGCCCGGTTCGTCAGCGGTGCCTGGAAAAAGAACGCGGTGAAGAAGGCAGCGTAGAAAAACCTTGCCGAGAGGTAGGGGCCTGGCGTGCCCGGCCCGCGGCTTTTCCCATAAGCGCTCATTTGCCGGTAAGTGCCGGGCCGCACATGTGCGGCCCCTACTGCGTGGCTGACAAAATACTCGCGGCTAATTATACATAAAGGAGTACCATCCCATGAAATTTATCAGCTGGAACGTCAACGGTCTGCGCGCCTGCCTGAAAAAAGGCTTTGAGGACGTGTTCAACGCGCTGGACGCGGACTTCTTCTGCATTCAGGAAACCAAAATGCAGCCCGGACAGGCGGATTTTGCGCCCGCGGGCTACACCGAGTACATCTACAGCGCCGACAAAAAGGGCTACTCCGGCACGGCCATCTGGGCCAAAACGCCTGCGCTGTCGGTGCGCTATGGCCTCGACGAGGACGTCCACAACCACGAGGGCCGCGCCATCACGCTGGAATACCCGGATTTTTATCTGGTCAATCTCTACGTGCCCAACTCCCAGAACGAACTGGCGCGCATTGACTACCGTATGCAGTGGGAGGACGACCTGCGCCGCTATCTGCAAAAGCTGGACGCCGAAAAGCCTGTCATCCTCTGCGGCGATTTGAACGTGGCGCATGAGGACATCGACTTAAAGAACCCCGGCCCCAATCGCGGCGCGGCGGGCTTCTCTGACCAGGAGCGCGGCAAGCTGGGCGAGCTGCTGGCCGCGGGCTTTACGGATTCCTTCCGCCACCTGCACCCCGACGCCACCGGCATGTACAGCTGGTGGAGCATGCGCTTCCGCGCCCGTGAGCGGAACGCAGGCTGGCGGATCGACTATTTCCTCGTCAGCAGCCGCCTGGCCGATAAGATCGAGAAAGCAGAGATCCTGATGGATGTGATGGGGAGCGACCATTGCCCGGTTTTGTTGGAGCTCAACCCGTGAGCGCCCTCCCCCTTGGGGGAAGGTGTCTGCGGCCCCGCCCGCAGACGGATGAGGGAAAACCTGCCGGATATTACCCATGAAAGGGCGATACCGGTGAACTCTCCCCTCATCAGTCTGCCGCAAGCGGCAGACAGCTTCCCCCCTCGGGGGAAGCCAAAGAAGAAAATTTTTAAAAATTCCCCCGCGTTTGCAATATCGCTCGCGGGGGATTCGTTTTAGTATACAGAAGGTCAAAGCGAGAGGAGGTGTGGGAACTGACAAATGAAGAATTTACCGGTCTGATGCAGCAATACCAAAAGCTCATCTACACGGTTTGCCTGCAATTTGTGCACGAGCCCCACACCGCCGAGGATCTGACCCAGGACACCTTCCTCTCCGCGTTTTCGGCTATAGACCGGTGCGAGCCGCAGTACTACAAGCAGTGGCTCGTCCGCGTGGCGGCCAACAAATGCAAGGACCACTTGAAAAGCGCGTGGGTGCGCAAGGTGGACGCCCCCGGGGACGACGCCCTGCCGGAGCCGCGCGGTGCGCCCGGCAGCGATGCCGACGACCCGGCCCAGAGTGTGGCAGACCGCGCCGGGGCCGCCGAGCTGGAAACACTGGTGCGCGGTCTGCGCGAGCCCTACGGCAGAATTGCCGTTCTGTACTTTCTGGAGCACAGGGAAACGGCGGAGATCGCTAAGCTGGTGGGCCGTCCGCCCGCGACGGTCAACAGCCAGCTGTGGCGCGCAAAGCTGCTGCTTCGCCAGCAGATCACCGAGAGGAGGCAGAAGGAATGAGCCTTTATTTTGATAACAACAAACTCTTTGACGCCGAAGGCCACCTGACCGACGAAGGGCTGTACGCCATTAAGGACGGCACGCTGGACGACCTCGGCGCACTGGAGGCCGCCGAGCATCTGAGCTTCTGCGACTACTGTCTGCTGCGCTACACGGCCATGATCGACGCCGCGCCCGACTGCATGAAGCAGCCGATGCGCGACCTGATCCCGCAGGTGCAAAGCCTTATGCGGCTGCGCAGCTTCCGCATTATGACAAACCGCTATGTCTCGGCGG
>ULQF01005155.1_pt1 | contig 29119 bp, 20 predicted proteins | sample 1954211 | NCBI WGS metagenome assembly ULQF01 (sample SAMEA4835648, study PRJEB28245) | human gut metagenome | biome: gut microbiome; material: fecal sample | place: Denmark | collected 2008 | reverse complement strand
TTCTTTTCGCTGAGAATCTTCTCAAAGATTCGGTCTCCAAGCTGTTTTATTTTGGTAACAAGAAATCCGCCGTTCATTTTCATGCAAATGCTCCTATATAGTAGTTTACTTCAAATAATACCATATAGGAGCTTTGCTGTCAAGAGGCTGTATGTCTAAAACATCCGGCGAGTTTTTCATAGCCTGCGCTTTTTGTGTTCTTTCCGCCCCAAAGCATTGACGCACCGCGCCGAATCCTGTATCATGAAGCTGTTCATTCGGCTGTTTCTGCCCGTTTGGGCATTGTGCATATTATGAAAGGAGTCCTTTCCTCATGGCGATGAATCTGACCCAGAAAATCCTGTCGGCGCACCTGCTCAGCGGTGAACTGATTCCCGGCTCGGAAATCTCCATCCGCATTGACCAGACGCTGACGCAGGATTCCACCGGCACGATGGCGTACCTGCAGTTCGAGGCGATGGGCGTCAAGCGCGTCAAGACAAAGAAGTCCGTGGCGTACATTGACCATAACACGCTGCAAACTGGCTTTGAAAATGCGGATGACCACTATTACATCCAAACGGTGACGAAAAAGCATGGCATTTACTGCTCTAAGCCCGGCAACGGTATCTGCCATCAGGTACAGCTGGAGCGCTTCGGCGTGCCGGGCTACACGCTGCTCGGCTCGGACAGCCATACGCCCACGGGTGGCGGCATTGGGATGCTTGCCATCGGCGCGGGCGGACTGGACGTTGCGGTCGCGATGGGCGGCGGCGCGTATTATCTGGCGTGCCCGCGTGTCGTCGGCGTGCGACTGCATGGCAAGCTGTCCTACGGCGTTGCGGCGAAGGACATTATTCTGGAAGTCCTGCGCCGGCTGACCGTCAAGGGCGGCGTCGGCAAGGTGATGGAGTACATCGGCGACGGCGTGAAAACGTTGAGTGTCCCGGAGCGTGCGACGATTACGAACATGGGCGCGGAACTCGGCGCGACGACCTCCATCTTCCCGTCGGATGAAGTGACCCATGCGTTCCTCAAAGCGCAGCAGCGCGAGCAGGACTTCGTGCCGCTGTCCGCAGACCCGGATGCGGCGTATGACGAAATCCTCGACATTGATTTGACCGCGCTTGAGCCGCTCGTCGCGAAGCCCCATATGCCTGACATCGTGGAAACCGTCAAGCAGTGCGGCCCGATTAAGGTCGATCAGGTGTTTATCGGTTCCTGCACGAACTCTTCCTATACCGACATGATGCGCGTCGCCCGGATTTTGAAGGGCAAGACTGTGCATCCGGACGTAAGCCTGGTCATCGGCCCCGGATCGAAGCAGGTGCTGACGATGCTGGCACGCAACGGCGCTTTGGCGGACATGATTGCGGCGGGCGCGCGCATTCTGGAATCCGCCTGCGGGCCGTGCATCGGCATGGGACAGTCGCCGCGCACGAACGCCGTCTCCGTTCGCACGAACAACCGCAATTTCTACGGCCGCAGCGGAACAAAGTCCGCCGGCATTTACCTTGTCTCCTGCGAGACGGCGGCTGTCACGGCGCTGACTGGCGTGCTGACGGATCCGCGCTGCCTTGACATTGACCTCGACATCCCGATGCCGGAGACGTACACCGTCAACGACAATCTGGTCATTCCCCCGGTCGCGCCGGGCGAAGAGGACACGGTGGAGGTCGTCCGCGGCCCGAACATTCAGCCCTTCCCGCTGGGCAAGCCGCTGGCAGATGCCATTTCCGGCAAGGTGCTGCTGAAGATGGAGGACAACATCACCACCGACCACATTGCGCCGTCGGACGCGAAGCTTCTGCCGTTCCGCTCGAATGTGCCGTACCTGTCGGACTTCTGCCTGACCCCTGTGGACGCGACGTTCCCGGCGCGCGCGAAGAAGGAAGGCGGCGGCATCCTCGTTGCGGGCATGAACTACGGGCAAGGGTCGAGCCGCGAACACGCCGCGCTTGTCCCGCTGTATCTGGGCATCCGCGCCGTCGTCGCGAAGTCGTTCGCCCGTATTCATCAGGCGAACCTTGTCAACAATGGCATTCTTCCGCTGACGTTCCAGAATGAGGCGGATTACGACCGCATCGCGCAGGGCGACACGCTGAGCCTGCCGCACGTCCGCGAGACGGTGGAAAGCGGCAGCGACACGTTCGTGCTGCATAACGACACGAAGGACGAGGATTACATTGTGCTGATGCCGCTGACCGCGCGCCAGCAGGGCTGCATCCTCTATGGCGGACTGCTGAATTATACAAGAGAGAGCGCAAAGGCGGAATAAGATAGTTTGTCCCCCGGAAGTATGGGCTTCCGGGGGATTTTGGCGTTATTATTTCAGGGGGAATAGAGAGGCTTGCGAAAATCTGCTGCTTTTGCTACAATCAAGGGGGAAGGAGACTGTCCTGATGAAAAATATCAAGTACACCGTCACGCATCCTATCTTTGTGTTCATGAAGAAGCATTTCTGCCCGCACTGCAAGGCAGCACTCACAGTGGAAACGGCGCATCATTTGGTGAACTCCCGTTCCGAAGAAGCGAAGAACTACGATTTTTCCACGGAAGACGGCAGGATGATTGGCACAGTTGACTTCCGCAATCCGTATTTTTCCTGCCCGAACTGCCATGCGGAGTTTTCGGTGGAAGAATTGTGGAAAAAGGAGAAGGGAAAAAGGGCAAGCAGATAACGCAGGAAAATTGAAAAATGCCCCCGGAGGCATGGCTTCCGGGGGCATTTTCATATTATAGGTACTTCTTGAATACTTTCTTGAATTTCAGTGACATCTCCATCATCCAGTCAAACTGTGCATTCCACGCGCTGCGATTGTCAAAATCGACCTGTCGTGTCAGCATAATGCGGCTTGCTTTCTTTTCTGGAAGTTCCCGCCAGTCAAGCGTAACGCCCAATTCCTGCTCAATGGCATTCTGTTTTTCAAATAACTGATGATAAAGATCCTTGTCGCCGCGAATATACAGTTCAACAACAAGCAGATTTTCTGTTTTAACCGCGCGTAAGCAAATATCATAAACAGATGAGCCAATGCTCAGGTTCATCCACATTTTGTTTGATGCTTTTCGCTTGCCAAATTGCCTTGCGAACTGCGCGTTTGCATACGCATATTCATTGAAGGCTGTCCAGTAATCCAAGCGGAACTGCTGGCTTTCTGTCTGCTGCTGATTTTTCTTGACGCTCTTAATCCAGTCATTCGGCTTCTCAATCACGCTGAACTTCACCGCAGGATTGGAGCCGCCGACTTTATACAGGTGGATTTCGCACAGGAAGAAGCCGATGTCATCATCCGTGTGGTTATTCAGCCACTCAATCGCCGCGCGGTGTTCCTCGCGTGCGTGCTTTACCACCCAGATAATCGTCTGCGCATCTTTTCCGGCGGCGTAAGTGATGAGCTTGCCCAGATGGTCGTGGTTGGTATCTTCCAGCTGGTTTTCGATGATAACCTTCTGCCCCGTTGCAATATCGGTCGCGATAATATCCACGCTGAAATCGCCCACAGCAGATTCTGTTCCGTCGACTGCAATTTCCATGCCGATTTCATTGCCCAGAATCGCGATGTTCTCATCCTTCGCCAGCCACGGCGTAAAATCCAGTGCTTCATGCGGCCAAACCTTCCGCAAATCCTGCACTTCGGTCAGAACTTCAAGCTGCTCCATTGGGCATACCTCCTTTTGTGTGCGGCACATAGCGGGCGCTTATCTTATGATAGCAGATAGGCAGGGAAACGTCAATCGCAAGTATGTTTTTTTCGCAGCAAAACAGCCGGGGACTGCCTTGCCAGCAATCCCCGGCTTTCGTAATCCCAATGAACCCTTACTTGACTTCCAGCAGGTTCTTGCATTCCGCGAACGCGCGGCGGCCAATGATTTCAATCGTCGCGGGCAGGGTTACGCTCTTGAGCTTCGTGTTGCCCTCGAACGCCTGCGCGCCGATTTCCACCACCGGCAGACCCGCCACCGTGTTCGGAACGGTCAGCGTCGATGCCGTGCCGTTGTACTTGACGACCACAATGCCCGTCGAGTCGTCACGAACCGCGAACACGAAGTCGCCTGTCACCGTGAATGCCTTGTTGACAGATTCCAACTCCGTATTGCCGGACAGCGCCTTAATCGTGATGGTGTAGTCGCCCGGCTGCAGCAGCTTCAGACCCGGCACCGTGTAGTTCAGCGCCGCCGTTTCGCCCAGCAGCGCAGCCGTGCCATCGGACGTGGTCAGCAGCAGCTGATACTTCGTTGCGCCGCCAGCAGCCGTCCACGTCACCGTCAGGTCCTCGCCCTGCTTCGCGGCAGGAACGGTCACAGTCAGCGGATCGTCGGTCACATACAGCGTCAGGGACTGCGCCGGGGAAAGTTCGCCAGCGGTCGTTCCGTAGTAGGGCTTGAACTGAATCGCGCGGACACCGTTGCCGCTGCCCAGAGAAGCGAAGGCGCGCTCGATAACCGTCACATCGCCAGTCGTCGGATAGCTGGTGTTCGCCTTGCCGTCCACATACAGGACGACCTTCGTCGCGTTCTTGGTGTTGACCGTGAACGTCACCGGCACATTCAGCTTCACGCGGCTGGGATTCATGGTGAAGTTGACGACTTCCGGCTTGTTGACCACGGTCGTCGTCAGTGTAATCGTGTACGCCTTAAACTTTTCGCCCGCCGTCGTGCCGTTGTAAGGCTGGAACTGAATCGTACGGACGCCGCCATTATTCCCCAGCGACGAGAACGACATCGTGAACTCGTACTTCGACATGCTGGTCGTTACGTCCTCAAAGCGGCGGTTCACCTGCCCGTCGACATACATCAGCAGCTTCGTCGCGTTGTCCAGATAAACAGTGAATTTAATCTGCTCGCCCAGCACCGCGGTCGTCTTGTCAATCTTGACATTCGCAATCACGGGGGCAGCAGACGAACCGCTCGCCAGGGAAATGGTGGTTGCGGAGGTCTTGTCGCCGCCGACTGCGCCGTTGTAGGCTTGGAACGCAATGGTACGCTTGCCCCTGTTGTTCCCCAGCGAAGAGAACGCCATGGTGAAGGTGTATTCCGTCATGTCAGGGGTGATGTTCTCGAAGCGGCGGTTGACACTGCCGTCGATGTACATCAGCACCTTCGTGGCATTCTTGATGCGCAGGGTGAAGGTGATATTTTCGCCCAGCGTCGCGTTCGGATTGCTGATTTTCAGCAGCTCAACCCGCGGCTTGTTCGCCACGCTGATGGTAATCGTCTTGGTGTCGGACATAGCGCCGGGCGTGTTGCCATTGTAGGGCTGGAACGCCACCGTGCGCACGCCGCCGTTTGAACCGAGCGTCGAGAAGGACATCTGGAACGTCGTCGCGCCGTCCTTCACGTCGTAGATGTAGCGGTTCAGCTTGCCATCAATGTAGACACGCATCTTCGTCGCGTTCTTGGTGTTGATGGTGAAGGTGATGGTTTCGTTTAAATCAACCGTGGATTTGTTCAAACTCCAGCTGGTCACGGTCGGTTTGTTCGGGCTTTCGTTTGCGACAGTCACAACACGTTCGGAGGTCTTTTCACCCGCCGTCGTGCCGTTATAGGCTTGGAACGCAATGGCGCGCTTGCCCCCGTTGTTCCCCAGCGAAGAGAAGGACATGGTGAAGGTGTATTCCGTCATGTCGGGGGTGATGTCCTCGAAGCGGCGGTTGACGCTGCCGTCGATGTACATCAGCACCTTCGTGGCGTTCTTGACGCTCAGGGTGAAGGTGATGTTCTCGCCCAGACCCACGGTCGTCTTGTCGATATTCTTTACCGTTACCTGCGGCTTGACAGACGGCTTCGTCAGCGTAATCGTTTGTTCAGCGGACTTTTCACCGGGCGTATTGCCATTGTAGGCTTGGAACGCGATGGTGCGCTTGCCCCCCTTGCTCCCCATCGAGGAGAAGGACATGGTAAGCGTCGACGTGTCGGTGGGTACGTCGTAGATGTAGCGGTTGACGCTGCCGTCAATGTACATCAAAATCTTGGTGGCGTTCTTCGTGTGGATGGTGAAGGTGATATTCTCGCCCAGTTCCGCCGTCGCCTTGTCCATTTCGAACGTCGGTTTGCCCGGAATAATCACATCCGCGCGGTCGATGTTTTCGAGGTCATCCGGCACGTCCGTAGGCGCGGGGGTCGACGCGGGCTCTTCGGTCGGCACGACAACAGGCTCTTCAGTCGGCACGACAGCGGGCTCTTCAGTCGGCACGACAGCGGGCTCTTCGGTCGGCACGACAACGGGCTCTTTGGTCGGCTCAACAACGGGTTCCTCGGTCGGCACGACAGCGGGCTCTTCGGTTGGCTCAACAGCGGGCTCTTCCGTCGGCGCAACAACGGGTTCCTCCGTCGGCACGACAGCGGGCTCTTCGGTCGGCTCAACAACGGGTTCCTCGGTCGGCATGACAGCAGGTTCCTCAGTCGGCACGACAACGGGCTCTTCCGTCGGCACGGGCGTGGGTGCAGGGGTCGGCACGGGTTCTTCCGTCGCAGCCGCAAGTACCAGCAGGGCACAGGGCATTTCCACGCCGCTCGCGAAAACACCGGTGTGACGTTGATTCTCAATGCCCTCTTCCGGCACAGGATGCACTGCATCCGCCGCCAGATAGCCATATGCAACGCCAGCCGTCTTGTCATACACGCAGACGGAAATCCGTTCATTCAGCTGACCCTTCTGCGGACGATGCGTCACATACACTACGCCAGTTACCCGGCCAACCAGCTCATCGTCCGTCGGATTCAGGTACAGCTGTGCGCTGCTGAACGTCGCGGCAAAGCCGGAGTCAAAGAACTCGTTATCCAGCACGGAGCGGCTGTAATCTACGGCTGCTTCGTCCACGATTTCGGGCGCTTCCGTTGTTTCGGGGATTTCCGTTGCTTCGGGAACATCCGTCGCTTCGGGCGCTTCCGTTGCTTCGGGAACATCCGTCACTTCGGGGATTTCCGTTGTTTCAGGAACATCCGTCGCTTCGGGGATTTCCGTTGCTTCAGGAACATCCGTCGCTTCGGGGATTTCCGTTGCTTCAGGAACATCCGTCACTTCGGGTGCTTCCGTCGGCACGACCTCAACCGTTTCCGCCGGCGGAGTTTCCGGCTCTTCTGCAGCCGCCGTCAGCACTGTTCCCATACTGCCCGTTACCATGAATACAGCCAGCAGGAAAGACAATGCCTTTCGCATCCACTTTTTGTCCTTCATCGTCCTCACTCCTTGTTCCGTGCAATCTTCCGGCACGACGTATGGTTGTGCCAATGGCAAGCGATTGCTGCTTTCCACCTTTCTTTTCGCGGCGAGCCGCAGTGCTCCCAGTGGATATAGCAATCTCTTTCCCAATTCCAGCTATATTGTAACAAATTACAAGTCGGCTGTCAATACTTACCGCGCAGAAAGCCGCATTTTATACGAAAATCAAGGCACTTTCTCTGCATCTGTCTCGCGGAACTGATTTTTCCATTGCCGAATTGCCGTGGTCGGCAAATCAATTTGCGTCTCCCATGCGGAACAGATTCGCTCCTCCAGCACATCCAAATTCCCGCCGCGGGGCAGGACGGGCAGCTTCGTGTCCTTCGCGATTTCGCTTGCGCGGTTGTCTACCGCCAGAATCAGGCTTCGGCAGCCCATGTTCATTGCGTGGATGCCGCCGTGCAGCCGCGTGCCAACGTAGTCAATCCCGCCTGATGCCAAAAGCGCTGTGTAATCTCGCAGATTCGGCTGAATCAGGTGCAAATTCTGCGTCACGCGCGCATCCATTTGGCGCAGGCAGGCGTAGTCCTCAACTGCTTGCAGCCACACATACACCTCGCGATAGTGCTTTTGCAGCATGGTCAGCATCTGCGCATCCTGCTCCGGGCTGCTGCGGTAGTCCGTCAGCGTTGTCACGACGCGCTCCGCCTTGTGCGTCGGGATCTGCGCGCATTTGTCGTCTGTCAACCCCCACATTGTCGGGCACGCCGTATTCAGCACGTTCGTGATGCCCAGCTTCAGCAGGCGCTGGCGCGTGTATTCGTCGCGCACCGCGTGCAGGTACTGCCCATCCAGCAGCGTTTTTAGAATCCGCTTCGTGTATCCTGTCGGCTCGTCCTGATATTGATACCACCCCGCACCCAGCAAAATGATATGCGTGCGCTGAAATTTCTCACGAATCAGGCGGAAATTCAGCAGCTCCCGCTTGTGCAAATCGCCGCAGCGCATCATCACCGCGTCCCGCAGGCGGATATTCCACATCCTTTGGCGGCGCATGTCCGAGGAAAGCAGATTCGTCCCGCAGACAAATGCGAAATCCGCACTGCCGACGTGCTTCATCGACACTTTCGACAGCCTGTCCCGAACCGGCACGGCGACGGACAGCTGCACAGGAAAGCAGTCGTGCAGCACATGCTCGCAGGCGTTGCGGATGATGAAATCTCCCTGATTCGCTGTTGAGATAGTAGGGTCGAAACGCACAATTTTGCGGCAGTGCTGCATTTCCTGATCGATCATGCCTTCTTCCTCCATTTGCGCAAGAAACTCCGCCCTTTTTCAAGCATCCAGCGATATTCTGCCGTCCGCCCCAGCGCCAGCGTGTACAGGAGCGCCGTCACCGCCGCGCAGGTGATGCCCTTGATGATAATCCACATCAGCGTATGCCCCATCCGCGCGCACAGCAGCAGCGACAGCAACATCACCGCGCCGTTGAGCAGCAGCAAGCCGCCCTGCGCCTTGAAATACGCGGCAGCGCTGCGCCCGAAGGTGCGATGGAACAGCACTTTCGGCTCATACCAGAAGATGGTGCATAGCCGCGCCAGCCCTGTTGCGCCGATGATGCCCGCCACGCCGAAGAAGTGCCCCAGCAGGATGGACAGCAGGATGTTGACCAGCGCCGTCATAAACATAACATACTTCATTTGCCGAAAAAGCCCCAGCGTTTCGCGGTACATCCACACAGGCGCGACGATGGTGCTCAGGTAGAATGTGAACAGCACCGCTGCTACCGTCCCTGTGTCCATCAGGTATTCTTCGCCCACCCAGATGGGGATGAAGTCCTGTACAATCGCGCCGTACGCGGCGACGCAGAAGCCTGTAATCGCCCCGAAGAAGACAATCAGGTTGCGGAACATGGCGTATGACTTTTCCGAATTCTTCTCGGCATTCAGATTTCCCAAGCTGGCGGAAATGCCGGTAATCACGATGGAAACGAACGTCGTCACATACGTCGTCAGCGACGCGTAGTTGGAGTAGTAGCCGACGAACACTGTGCCCAGCATGATGGAAATCAGGATGTTGTCCGTGTTGTTGATAAGAATCGTTGCCAGCTTGTAGAGAAACATGGAGCGGATGTTGTCGTTCAGCTCCTGCTTGCGGTGCATCGGCGCACATTTCTGCTTTTTCCGCAGGAAGGGGTACATCTTGTCCGCTAAATGGCTCAGCACCGCATTCTGCAGGAGGGTGCAGGCGATCTGAATCAGCAAATAGCCCAGATAGCTGCCCCAAATCAGCAGGCACGCCATCTGCGCCGCATACTGCAACACCAGCGCCGCGGCGGAAACCATGTTTTGCAAATATGCCTTCTGGTCAGCCTGAATCAGCGTCGTTTTGTAGATGACCAGATAGGATGCCACGGAGTTCGCCAGGTATAGCACATAGTAGACGATCAGCTGCGCCATCGGCAGCTCACTGCTGATGATGAGCGGCAGGAAGGGGATTACCGCCGCGCCCAGCAGCACTACCGCCAGCGCAATCAGGCGGTAAATGCGACGATAATAGCCCAGCAGGTGCTGGATTTCGCCCGTGTCGCCCCGGTGCAGCGGTACGTACAGGCTGTACACCAGCACGTTGCCCACGCCCAGTTCCGCCAGTGACAGCATGGCCAGAATGTTGCTGTACAGCCCGTTGACACCCGTATAATCCGCGCCCAGCCGGCGCACAAACACCGTTCGCACGGCAAAAGCCAGCAGCAGCGTGAGCACCTGCCGCACTGCGCCTACACCGATGTTGCGCGCTGTGTTTTCGCTCCTTGATGCTGTGTTCATGATTCCTCTCCGCCCGTTTTGCCTGTCTGCTCCTGCGCCGCGTCCTCCGGCTGCGTGTTAAACGTCAGGCGCAGTTTTTCCGGCGGCACAGTGCAGCGCCTCCTGCGCTTCTTCTGGCTGCGCGCATTTGCCGGCAGATCAGGCGCTTCCTCCGCGTCCGGCTGCCACTTGCCCAGCAGCCCCAAAAACAGTATGTTCAGGAAAACGCCCTCCGTGTTGATGCACAGGAAATACAGCAGGAAAACGCCCAGCACATACAGCAGCCGCGCCTTGGCAAATTTGGTGCGGATACCGCGGTACGTCAGCCACAGCCAAACTGCCGGGAGAATCAACCCTGTATCCATGACGAAGGCGGCAAAGCCGTTGGAAATGTTCTGCACCCTGTGTTCCAGCAGGATTTCCGCCTTCCGCTCTGAGAAAATGCCCTGTCCCGCAATGGGGGATTCCAGCCCGATTTCAAAGCCGCTGAAGGTGTCGTTCCACCGCGTGTAGAATGAACCGCCGGAATTTCGTCCGACAATCTTGCGTTCCACCACGCCCGTGGCAGACTCGATGACAAACAGCAAAATCAGCCCAATGAACGCCGCCATCTTGATGCTGCGCGCCATTTTCCCGCCCTTTTTGCGGAATGCCACCGTCAGCAGCACAACGCCCAGACAAATAAAGCCTGTTGTGGACAGCGTGCTGAGGATGGTAACGATCAGCAGCGCAATTGCCCAGCAGTATTTCTTCTTGCTCATGCCCATGCGCGTTTCGTCGCTCATCAGGAACAGCAGCGCGAAGTTCAGGAAAATCTGGTGGCTGCCCGGCTCGTTGAACATACCCGCATTGCGGTGGAAAACCGGGATGTTCAGCCAGCCTAAGGTAAAATAGGGCGTCAGATAAAATCCGTTGACGCTGGAAGCTTCGTAGTGCAGCAGCGGCAGCGGCAGCGACAGCAAATCACCGATGACGAAGGAAATCAGGCTGATGGCCGCCTCTGCCAGCATGACTTTGGTATACAGCCGCATATACGTCTGATACCCGATGCAGCTTTGCAGAACCAGCACATAGCTGATGTTGCAAAGCCAAATGACAATATCATTGATGCGGATGCCGTTCTGCGGGTTGACGAAGCTCGTCAGCAGCAGCGCCGCCGTCAGCAGCAGCGTCAGGCGTACATTCTGGACGCTGATTTTCGGATGATGCGCCCGCGTCAGCAGCAGAATCGACGCAATCAGCATGGCTGCCATCAGCGGCATCCGCAGCACCTGAAAATACAGCGAGCCCATGCCCAGCACGCCAATCAGCACACAGAGTGCATCCACATGGTTCTTTGTGATTCGGATTTTCATCGTGCAATCTCCGTATAAATCTGATGCAGTATCTCCAGATTCTTCTGCGCATCATGCGTTTTTCCAGCGTGTTCTCGCCCGGCGCGCGCCATCTGCGCCGCTTTTTCCGGATGCGCGAACATCTCGCAGATATCATATGCCAGCAAATGCGGGTCGTCTGCCGGATAAATCAGCCCTTCCACGCCGTGCGTCATCAGACAGCGCACGCCGCCGACATCCGACGCAATGCACGGTACGCCAAGCAGCATCGCCTCGCCCAGCGAATTGGGGGAGTTTTCAATGCTCGACGGCAGCACAAACACCTGACTTTTTAGATACCGCTCCTTCATTTGCTGTGCATTCAGGCTTCCGGTAAAAACAACATGGTCGTAGAGGTCGTTTTCGCGCAGCAGGCGGTGGATGTACCGTTCATAGGCATTGCGCGCAAGCGGCGGAATGCGCCCATAGTCCTTGCGCCCCACATAGAGCTTGACATCGGGATAGCGCTTGCGGACAATCGCCAGCGCCTGCAATAGCAGATGCAGCCCCTTGAGTGGCACATGCGCCTGACTGCAGAAGAGACTGTGCGGCTCGCAGCTGTCCAGCGACCATTCGCCGGTGTAGAACTCGTCCCGCAGCGTTTCGTTGTTGAAATGATAGGCCGCCTGCGGGGCAAACTCCGCCATGCAGGCAGCATCCCAGTCGGTGCGCCCGATAACGTGTTGCACCCTGCGCAGGGCTTCCTGTTCATACTGCCCGACGCGGCGGTAGATTGCTTCCTGCCGGACGATATTGCCCTTCACCAAATCCTTCAGCGTGTGCCCGTGGCAGACGTGTTCCGGCAGATAAGCGCGATAATGCTCCGCGTATATGGACAGAAGTCCCTGAATGGAAATTACAATCCGCTCGCGCATCCCCATGTGTTCCGCCGCGTCAACCATGGCCAGCGTGTGCTGATTTTCCGTGCCCCAGAGGTGAATGACATCCGGCTGCTCTTTGCGCAGAATTTCCTCCAGCTGTCGGGTGTAGGCTTCGCCGCACCGCTGCGTAGGGCGTGTGGGGTTGACAAGCCCGTAATAGCGGTAGCCGTCCACTTCGCCCGTCAGCGCTTTCGGCGCGTCAAACACATACGTCAGCGCCACATCCGGCAGCTGCGTCAGCCGCCGCGACAGCCCGACCAGCCAGCCCACGATATACACCGGGGGAAGCGATTCTTTTTCCGCAATGGCAGGGAGGATAATATTCCCCATCCATATGACCTTCACGCTTCAGCCCCTCCTTTCACTCTGCGCTGTGCGGCATGGTTATTCCACCGCGCCCCGCGTCAGAAAATCCCGCAGCTTTTCCCGCTCCTGCGCCTGCGATTGGCAGTAGCGCGCAATGTTGCGCACATAGCGGTCGTGCACGGCTTCATCCAGCAGACTTTCCGGCGCAAAATCCGCCATGCTGGATACCGTTTTGCCCAATTCGTTTGCTTCCACCATTTGCAGCGTCCCGCAGCGGCTGCCCACAATCGGCACGCCCCGGAAGAGAATATCGAATACAACGCCGCTGCTGTGCAGGGAGTAATTCTCCGAATAGTTTAGGATGCAGTAACGGCATTGGCGAATCGCCTCGTCATACGCCGCTTCGGACAGGTATTCCAGCCGCAGCTCGATGTTCTTCGCCCCCGCGCAGACTGCCCGCAGCTCCGTTTCCAGCGGCGCTTCCTGCACCCGACCCGCAATCAGCACCCGATACGGCGTGTTCCGCAGCTGTTTTGCCGCCTCAACGACGCCCTTGTCCGACGTAATCAGCCCGACCATGCCGAAATCATAGCGCTTCTGCGCATACGGCACAGGCGGCTGCATCGTTCCTGTGCTGATGTAATCGGATACGACGCACATCGGCCGCCCGTACGCCGCGCCAATGGCTGCATTGGGGCAGATAACGCCGCTGATTTTCCGCCTGCACAGCGCATACAGCCCCCGCTTCAGCACCGAATTTACGCCGTCGGTGCTGTACTGGATGGCGTAGACCCGCGTTTCTTTCTTCTTGAACAGCGCAAGCCCCAGATACGCTGTTGCGACGGCGCTGCACTGGAGGACAATCACGTCATCCTGCGCTTCCCGCAGCAGCGCGCGCACGTTCTGGAACACGGCGAGTTTGTTGCGCACTGCCGAACTGCCCACGATGTAATCATGCGGCAGACGAATCAGCTTGTCCCCGAAGCGGTCGCCGTACACCGGCCCGCCCGCAATGCGCACATCCATCTCCGCGCCGAACAGGTCAAGATAATTCTGCGCGACGGTGAAATAATGCCCAGCGGCAATGCCGTCCGTGCTGGTGCTCCGTACATCCGCCACAATCAGCCGCATGGTGGTTTGCCCCTTTCGCCGCTTTTCTGCATCGCCTTGCTGTAAATCGCCATCAGCTGACGATAATTTGCTTCCGCCGTGAAATTCTCCTGATACGTTTTCAGCGCGCCTTCGCTGACGGATTCCGCGTGCTGCAGCCGGTTGAGCGTCTGCGCCAGCTGCTCCGCCGAGTCCGCCGGAAACTTGAAGCCCGTCACGCCGTCCGAAATCAGGGAACCCGCGTTGCCTAAATCCGAGCAAATCACCGGCGTGGCGGCGCTGAAGGCTTCCACAATCGTCATTGGGAAGCCTTCGTACCACTGTGTCGGCAGAATCAGCGCCTTGGACTGCCCCATCAGCGCCCGTGCCGCCGAATTTGGCACAAAGCCGCGCAGTTCCACCTGCTTCAGCTTTTCCCGCGTCAGATATTCGCGGCACCATGCTTCCTCCGGCCCTGTACCGCAGATGATTAGCTTCATGCCCCCGCCTGAACGCTCGTAGCGCGCCCACGCTTCCAGCAGCAGCCGAATGCCCTTGAGCGCATCCAGCCGACCGATGTACACCACCTGATTTTCGCGCGCCGCGTATGGCACAATCGTCTCCGGCGGTTCCACAAAGTTCGGCTTTACGGACACGTTTTCCGGCGGAATCTGCTTAAGCGCCAGCAGCTTCTGCCGGTTGAAGTCCGTCAGGGTGATGTAATGCAGGCGGCTGTACGTTTTGAGGGCACGGTGCAAACGTGTGCTGAGCACGCAGAGCACCGTCTGCAGGCGGCTGCCGCGGTAGCAGCGGTGCTTCACCGCGCAGTGCAGCCCCTTTTTCGTGCAGTCCTCGCAGATATGGCCGTCGCGGTAGAAAAGCGCGTTCGGGCAGAGCAGACGGAAGTTGTGCACCGTCTGCACCACGGGAACGCTCTCGCGCAATGCCGCGTAATACACTGCCGGGCCAATCAGCGGCAGCGTGTTGTGCACATGCACCAGCGAAATCCGGTTTTCGCGGATGCTCCGCCGAACCTCGCGGTATGTACGGATGCTGAAAAACATCCCCAGCGCACTGCGGATTTTCTCCAGCGCTCCCATGCGCGAAATTTCCTCGTTCCGCCGCGCATACAGCGCCGCAGCGTGACCGTGCGTTTCCAGCAGGTGCTTCTCGTTCGCCACAACGACATCCTCGCCGCCGGGAACCTGATAATAGTCGTGTACCAGCAGTACAGCGGGCTGTTTTGTCGCTTGCTGCATTTACTTTCTCCTGATGGTCGCGTTCCAGATGAATTTCAGGTTCGTGCTCCAGTAGCGCTGGAATAGCCGCTTCGGGTCTTGCATCAGGCGATAGAGCCATTCCAGGCTGTGCTTCTGCATCCATAACGGGGCGCGCCTCACGTTGCCCGAAAAGAAATCAAAGCCCGCGCCAACGCCAATCATCACCCCATGCACACGCCCTTGGTGCGCCGCCATCCAGCGCTCCTGCTTCGGCGCCCCCAGTCCGACCCACACAAAATCCGGCTGCGCCTGATTGATGCGCGCCACGGCAAGCGCATCTTCCTCCGGTGTCAGTTCGCGGAAGGGCGGCGCGTCTGTGCCCGCAATTACCAGCCCCGGATACTCCTTCTGCAGGCGCGCGATCATTTTCTCCTGCACTTCCTGCGTGCTGCCGTAGAAATAATGCCGCCAGCCGTGTGCCGTGGACTGCCGAAAGACCTCCATCATCAGGTCAGGCCCGGTTGTCCGCTGAATCTGCGGATACCCGCGCCGCCGCGCCTCCTGCGCCAGCGGATTGCCATCCGGAATCGCCATCAAACCGCCGTTCTGCACGGCACGGTAGTCCGCGTCCTCGTAACTGACGACGGTTGTATGTACATTCGATACGCAGATGTAATCTCCCTGCAATTGATGAATATTCTGCGCCAAATATTTCAGCAGCCAATTCATGTTGATGACTGCAATATTGACCCCTAAAATCGGACAGACCGGAATTTCACGCTTGTCCACTTTGCGGCAGTACTGCGCTGCTCCTTCGTGCGCCGTGGCAAACACCCCTTTCCCCGCTTTCCCAGCAAGAAACCTTGATACTATTTCCGGATTCACCTGCGCCATCTGCTTGCGCCTTTTCCCTTCTGGCGTCCGCTCATTCCACTTAGCGTAGCGCTGCTACGCTGCGTTCCATTCACGTTAGCCAGAATGAAAAATTCGCCGCGCATCTTGGCGCATTCTTATCTGGAAATAGTATGAATCATAAATTACCATTTTCATTATAACGCAAACATCAGTAATTTGCAAGCATTTCCATTTCAGACGATGAAGAAATTTCCTTTTTTTCTGCGGATGAATTGCCGCCCCGTATTCGTTCTTTCATTAGCACACCCATGCGAAAGGAGTATTCTTTATGAAGAACTGTATTTCCCGTTTCTGCCTGCTTGCCTTGCTTCTCCTGATGACCATCGCCCCTGTCCGCGCGGAAATTATCGGGCAGACGACGGAGAACGAGTACATCCACCGCCTGATTGCGGACAACGGGCAGGAACTCTGCTTCGTGTCCGGCGAGAAAGACCCGTGCCTTTCCTATGCGGATGTCAACTTCGACGGCATCAACGATGTGGTGATACTGACACAGCGCGGCGCGAGCAATTTCGTCTACCAGTTTTTCATTTTTGATGGCGAACAGTATGTTCTCTGTCCGCTGACGTTCACGAATTACGACCTTGATGCAGAACACAAAATTGTAAGGAGTTCTGTGAACGGCGGCTTGGCGGGCGGCATTCACAGAGAAACGCTGTACCGTTTTGAGGGGACGGAGGCGGTACTGCTGCGCTGGGCGGTTGGCGAGGAGAAAGAGGACTGGACGTTCGACGCGGATGGTTATACCGTCCGGCACTACAATGATGTGCTGACCCTGCAGGTTTGGGAACATGACCCGGATATGGACGGCATCCTGATTTTTGAGCAGGATGTATCTACTGAAGATGAAAATGCGCTGAGGGAAGCGTTTCAAGCGGAAAATGACGCGCTCTGGTCGGGCATCCGCTAAGGCACTACCGCACAATTCGGCGGCGCGTCTGGCGATGTCTTTTCCGCCATCTGCGGCATGCAAATTCCTCGATTTACCGCCAGTAAATCTTCGAAATTTGCATTTGTATCTGACGAAAAATCCATTCGCCAGCCGACCACCTCATTTGTGCGGTGTTACCTTAAAAAAGTTAGTCACATCGAACGAAACCGCTTGACAATCTGCCGCACTGGTGCTATCATTCAGATACCCCGATGGGGTATATTGCATTCATCGAAAGGATGAGGGCTGATGACAAAAACGACGCTGAAAATTGACGGCATGATGTGCGGCATGTGCGAGAGCCATGTCAATGACGCGATCCGCAAGGCTTTCCCGGCGGTCAAGAAGGTGACTTCCTCCCACGGCAAGGGTGAAACGGTGGTCATTTCCGAAGATCCGCTGGACGAAGCGCAGGTGAAAGCTGCGATTGCCGCGACGGGCTATGATTTCAAGGGCATGTCAAGCGAGCCGTATCAGAAGAAGCGTTTCCTTTTCTTCTGATGGCTTCTTTCGCACAACAAAAAGCAGGGCTGTCTCCGGCGTGGAGGTAGTCCTGCTTTTTGTGTCCTGTGTTAGTTGATTTTTGTTGTGCAGAGGGTTTCGCCTCTGCGGAGGCGACAAGAAAGCATGAAAACAGATGAAGTCTGCGGTCGCCCCTTGCCCCCCTTCGCTATTTCCCCCACTTGATATGCTTCATGTGCTTCATCACCAGCGTGGCGCTCACGCCGGTCAGCGCGCCGAAGAGAATGCCGCTGAGCATCAGGACAGCCATGTAGTACGCCAATTGCGACGTGTGGAGGATAATCATCGCCATCACGATTTGCCCGATGTTGTGCATCACGCCGCCGACAATGCTGACCGTGACCGGGTGCATCCACTTCATGCGCGAAAGGAGACACATGCTTGCCAGCGACAGCACACCGCCTGCCAGTGCGTACGGCAGCGCCGCCACGCCGCCCAAAAACAGCGAGGACAGCACCACTTTCAGCAGCATCAGCACCCACGCCGTCGGCAGGGACAGCATGTAGACCGCGAAAATCAGCACGCCGTTGCTTAAGCCTAACTTGATGCCCGGTACGCCCAGCAGCGGCGGAAACAGGCTCTCCACCCAGCCCAGCACCAGCATCAGCGTCAGCAGCACACTGCACAGCGCAAGCTGTTTTGTGGTGATTCGCTGCTTATTCATTTGCTGCGTCCTCCTGCACGGTCGTCAGCCAGTCCATCAATTCGTCGCGGCTGTACAGCTGGAGCGTCACCTGATTCGGCAGACAGATAATCCTGTTGCCCAGAATGCGTGTGTCCTTGTTTTCCAGCGTCACTTCGCCCTGCTCCACGCAATCCTGATTGTCGCAGTTCGCCTCGTGCATGTCGATGCTTGTCGGGGTGACATGGACGATGTTGATGCAGTCGCCGTGGCGGAGGCGATAATAGCCCTCTTCGGTCAGCGGAATCGGCTGATACGTTTTGTCACCGACGGTGACGACGAGGAATGCTTCCACCTGCGACAGGTCGGGGGTGGCGGTGACTTCGGGGACGTCTGTGACTTCCGGCGCGGCAGCCGCTTCCGGTGTCGCGGTGATTTCGGGGGTCGCCGCTGCCTCCGGTGTGCTGGTCGCAAGCTCTGTCGGCGCCTCGGTCGGCGCATCTGTTGCGGTCAGGGGCAGCAAAGGCGCATTGGCGTCTACATTCGCGGGTGCGTTCCTCCGCAGCACAACCATCAGCACCGCCACAATCAGCAGCAGCGCTGCCACAATCAGCACATTGCACCACAGGCCATTCCGCTTCGCCTTGGGATTCGTTTCCTTCTTCATACCCGTTCCGCACAATCCTTTCGTTATTGAGTATCCCCATCATACAACGCCGAGTCGGATTCGTCAAGGGGCGCGCGCAGGTGTTACAAACTTGTCACAAAGCGGCGAATCCATCCCGATGTCAGCAGGCGCTTTTGCCCGTTTTATTGGAAGCGGAACGCATTAGTCCGCGCCGCCCCATGGCAACGAAACCGACAATATCCGCAATCAGCCAGCCCGCCGGAATTGCCAGCCAAATCGCCATCATGCCGAAATGCGGCGCGAAGGCGTAGGACAGCACGACGCGCAGCCCAAGCGAAAGGACCGTCAGGACGATGCTCATGCCTGCCTGCTCCAAACCGCGGAAAATGGCATAAAGCAGGAACAGGAAGCCGATGCCGATGTAGCACAGCCCCTCGGTGCGCAGGTACGTTACGCCGATGGAAAGAGACTCCGCCGATGCATTCTCGAGGAACACAAGCAGCAGCGGCTCGGCGAAAATCGCCACGAGCGCGGAAACAATCAGGCAGAAGCCGCCGGAAAGCAGGAATGCTGTGCGGATGCCGTGACGGAGGCGCTGCGGCTGATTCGCCCCCTGATTCTGGGCGACGAAGGTCGCGAAGCCGTTGCCGAAGTCCTGCGCGGGGCTGTACGCCAGCGAGTCAATCTTCACGCCGGCGGTGAATGCCGCCATCGCTGCCAGACCGAAGCTGTTCACGAGACTCTGCACACACAGGATGCCGAAATTCATGATGGACTGCTGAATGCTGGTCATGGCAGAGACAGAGAAGATGCGCCTGAACAGCGCACGGTCGGGGCGCAGGTCGTGCTGCGAGGGCGTCAGCGCCGGAACGCGGAAGAGCACATAACCTAAGCACAGGAAACCGGACAGTACTTGCGAAATAAGCGTCGCGACGGCAGCACCCGCCACGCCCCACGGCAGCACCGCCACGAACAGAAAGTCCAGCGCGACGTTCGTCAGCGACGAAATCAGCAGGAAAACCAGCGGCGCGGTTGAATTGCCAACGGCGCGGAGCATACACGCTCCGAAGTTATACAGGAACGTCGGGATGATGCCGATGAACACAATCAAGAGGTAGCGGGAGAGAACGCCCTGCGCTTCAGGCGGAATGCGCAGGAGCGCCATCATGACGGGCAGGAGCGCGTAGGACAGGATGGTCAGCAGCGCCGATACGCCCGCAATCAGCACAAACGCATTGCCGACCGCCTTGCGCACGCCGGCATCGTCTTTCTGCCCGAAAAGCTGGCTGACAACTACGCCGCTGCCCATGCACAGCCCGGTGACGATGCTCGTGAGCAGAATCATGACGGAAAACGCGCTGCCGACGGCGGCAAGGGCGATTTCACCGCAGTATCGCCCGACGACGAAGGTGTCCACGAGGTTATAAAGCTGCTGGAGCAGATTGCCCGCCATCAGCGGCAGAGAAAAACGGAGCAATCCGCGGAAAATCGAACCATGGGTCAAGTCAACATTCATAATAAAGGAATTCTCCTTTCACTGCACAGGATAGTATAGGTGAAAAAACGGGAAACGTCAAGTATGGCGCAAAGGCAGAGAAATCAAGGCAAAGAACGAAAAAACACAAAAAAAACAATTTTGGCGCGAAAACGATTTCACATCGTTAAATCAAGGGGTTGCTGTGAAAGTGGGGAATTTTGCAGGAAGATTGGTCAAAAATTGCAAGCGGCAGACACTTGACAAGGAAGCGGCAATTCCGCTATAATAGATACAACGTATCATTTGATAGGATACGAAATTTCAAGGAGGGGTTTGACCATGAAGAAGTTTCTCTCTCTGGTTTTGGCTGCGTGCATGCTCTTCGGCGTTGGCGCGATGGCTGAAACCGCGGAAGAACCGTCTTACACCTACAACGGCAGTTTGACGACCTTCCCCACCAACTGGAATCCGCACCAGTACAAGACTGAAACGGAAAACACCGCTGTGCTGGCCTACATCACGGATTCTTTCTTTGAGTTTGACTATAACGACACGATGGACTCCTATGCCATGAAGCCCAGCATGGTCGTGGGCGATCCTGAGGACGTTACCGCTGACTATGTTGGCGACAAGTGGGGCATCCCCGAGGGCACGACCGCCCGTGCGTGGAAGTACACCCTGCGCAACGACCTGAAGTGGGAAGACGGCACGCCCATCACCACCGCAGACGTGCTCTACTCTATGATGAAGCAGCTGAACCCGCAGGCGCAGAACTACCGCGCCGACTCCTTCTACGCTGGCTCTACGGTCATTCACAACGCGGAAGCGTATGCCAAGTCCGGCGTGTATGCGTACAGCAGCCTGCTGAACGCCGACGACCCGCAGTATCTGGCGGATTCCGACTTCACCGTGGGTGAGGACGGCTTCTACACCTACAATGGCGCCGATGTTGCCCTGTCCCTGACCAACAGCAACATGTGGTCTTCCAACAGCCTGACCGACTACTGCGGCGCGGGCTACTTCTCTGAAGACCTCTACAACGCGCTGAAGAGCGGCGAGGGCGCCGACGGCTACGTTAAGGTCAACGCGGACGTGGTGAAGACGCTCCAGCAGATCACCGCTGTGCTGCACAACTACGAGAGCGCGGAAGCCTACGCCGCCGCTGAGGGCGACTACGCCTATCAGGAATGGGAAGAGTTCCTGTTCGCTGGCAAGGTCAACGACGCAATGTCCTTTGACGAAGTCGGCGTGCAGGCGCTGGACGACTACAGCTTCGTCTTCATTCTGGACAAGCCGTTGCAGGGCTTCCAGCTCAAGTACAACCTGAGCATGACCCTGGTCAACAAGGATCTGTACGAGAAGTGCGAAAAGTATGAGAATGGTGTTTACACCAACAGCTACGGTACTTCCGCCGATACCACCATTTCTTATGGTCCCTACAAGATGGTCTCCTTCCAGCAGGACAAGGAAATCGTCTATGAGAAGAACCCGAACTGGTACGGCTATGCGCTGCCGGAAAACGAGAACTTCTATCAGACGACCCGCCGCGTTCTGACCTATGTCGCTGAGGACTCCACCAAGATGGAAATGTTCCTCGCCGGCAAGCTCGACGGCGTCGGCCTGTCCAAGGACTACGCGGAAGAGTACGAGAACTCCGAATACTGCTACACCGTTGAGGGCGCGTCCGTCTTCGCGATGACCCTGAACCCGAATCTGGAAGCGCTGACCGCGAACCAGAAGACGGCGGGCGAAAACATCAACAAGACCATCCTGACCGTGAAGGAATTCCGTCAGGCGCTGTCCTTCTCCCTGGATCGTGCGGCGTTTAACATCGCCTGCGTGCCCGGCTCCGCTCCTGCGTTCGGTCTGTTCGGCGACACCATCGTCGGCGACGTTGAAAACGCTGTCTTCTATCGCTCTACCGATGCTGCCAAGCAGGTTCTGGTCGATTTCTGGGGTCTGTCCGACGAAGTTGGCGAAGGCAAGATGTATGCCACCAACGACGACGCCATCGACGCCATCACCGGCTACAACCTCGAAATGGCTCGCGACTACTTCAACAAGGCGTATGACATCGCGATCGAAAAGGGTCTGATGGACGACGACGACGTGGTTCAGATCATCATCGGTCTGCCCACTGCGTCTTCCACCACCTACAACCGCGGCTACGAGTTCCTCGTGAATAACTACACCGAGGCTGTCAAGGGCACCAAGCTGGAAGGCAAGCTGACCTTCGTCCGTGACGACACGGTTGGCAACGGCTTCGGCGACGCGCTGCGCAACAACCAGGTTGACATGCTGTTCCTTGTTGGCTGGAACGGTTCCACGTTCGACCCCTACAACCTGATGCAGGCTTATCTGGATCCGGCGTATCAGTACGACGCGGCGGTTGACTACTCCAATACCATGGTGACGGTTGACCTGTCCATGGGCAAGATGACCACCGACGCGGTGTCCTGGTTCAACATCACCAACGGCACGCCCTGCAAGGTGAAGAACGAGGCCGGTGAAGAGGTTGAACTGGTTCTGCCCTACAGCTATGACGAAACCGTGGCTGCGGATCGTCTGCTGGTGCTGGCCGCGCTGGAAAACGTGCTGCTGCAGAACTACGACTTCATCCCCACCACGAACGATGCGTCTATGATTCTGAGGGGCATGAAGGTTAACTTCTACACCGAGGAAGAAATCTTCCCGATGTCCTACGGCAACGACATCAAGCACATCACCTACAACTACACCGACGCGGAATGGGACGCCTTCGTGGCGGAACACGGCGGCGTGCTGAACTACAAGTAATTCGGCAGGTAGTCGGGTGAAAAATCCTCCGGGTGACGGTCATCCGGAAAACGGTGAAAACGTCCCCGGCGGCAGAGGAGCTGGCCTCTTCTGCCGCCGGGTTGACCCACCGGAGAAATTGCATCATAGGGAAAACAATGTCGCCAAGGTGGGGAAGCATCCTTCGGGACGCGTTCTTGCCTTGGATTCATTTGCGTTTACACTTGAATGCAAGGAAAGTCAGGATGCAGATGATTTTTCCCATTAGGAAAAACGTATGCAATCTGATGCACGAAAATGCAGGAAAATCAAGGCTTTCCGCGCAATTAGGGGATGCAGGATTGTATCCAGCATCCAAAAATCCCGGACAAAAAAGGCAAATCTTCATTTCTTACGGCTGCACCCGGTGGCGGGTGCGCTTGCGCCGGGGAAGAAAAAGGTACATCGCTGACGAAAAAGTCAGTACGGATGCAGCCGTAAAAAATGGAAAGGGGCTACGGCATGGTAAAGTATGTTATTCGGCGTGTCCTGCTCATGTTGATGGTGTTTATGATTATCATCTCCATGTGCTTTGTGCTGGTGAAGCTCCTGCCGGACAAGCCGGCAGAGCAGTTTGGCAAGGATCAGCAGCTGATTGAGATGCGCCGCGAGGCGCTGGGGTACAACAAACCCCTGATTGAGCAGTATTGGATTTTCATCCAGCGCTCGCTGATTGGCGGCGACTGGGGCGTCAGTGAGACATTGTATACCGGCAAGGACGTCTGGGAAGTGTTCATGTCCAAGATGCCCGCGACGGTCATGGTCAACGTGTATACGATGATTTTCGCTGTCCCGCTGGGTCTGCTGTTCGGTATTTATGCCGCACTCAAGAAGAACAAGTGGCAGGACCACTTCATTTCGACGGCGGTCATGATTTTCGTTTCTGTACCAAGCTATGTATATGCATTCTTGGTGCAGTGGCTATTGTGCTTTAAGCTGCAATGGTTCCCCTTCCAGATGAAGTCCGGCTACGACTATTTTTCGTGGGACATGTTCGTGTCGGTTGTGCCGGCGGTGCTGTCGCTGGGCTTTGGCACGGTTGCGGGTCTGACGCGCTATGTCCGCGCAGAGCTGACGGAGGTGCTGACGAGCGACTTCCTGCTGCTGGCGCGCACGAAGGGCCTGAGCCGCTCGCAGACGACGGTTCGCCATGCCCTGCGCAACGCGATGGTGCCGGTGTTCCCCATGATTTTGGGCGAATTTATCGGCATCATGTCCGGTTCGCTGATCATCGAGCAGATTTTCGGCATTCCCGGCGTCGGTCCGCTGTATGTGTCCTCGATTAACTCCACGCCGCCGGACTATAACTTCTTCCTGCTGCTGACGGCGTTCTATACGCTGATTGGTCTGGTGTCCGGCATCGTGGTCGATATCAGCTACAGCTTCATTGATCCGAGAATCAGAATGGGGAGCAAGAAATGATGAACGAGAAGATGAATTACGCTGATTTGCCTGATTCTGCCTTCGAGCGCGTCCCCATGGAAGGACGGCTGCACGATCAGGCGCTGGAAAGCAAGCCGATCGGTTCATTCCGCGATGCGCTGAACCGCTTCTGCCGCAACAAAAGCTCCGTCGTCGCTGCGGGCATTATCGTGATTCTGCTGCTGTATGCGCTGCTGGTGCCGTGGCTGTGCGAAACGAACTACAGCCGCGCCCTGCGCGACACGACCTATTTGCAGTATATCAAGCTGCCGCCGAAGGTCAAAGGGCTGGAATGGCTCGGAATGGGCGGCACAAAGGTCAGCAAGATCAACGAAACCGACTACATCAAGATGAAAGCGACCGCGCAGGAAACCGGTCATACGCCGATTGCGGAGATCATCAACGACGCCCATGTTGACCCCAAGAGCAACAGCAAGGTCAACTATTATGACGTCAAGGTTGATGTTTATCAGAACATGGGCATGATGTACCTGACGCTGACGCCCGCGCAGTATGAAGACATTCAGGCGTGGCAGGACGAGCATCAGGTGCAGGTGATTTTCCCTGCGATCACCGACGCAAAGCAGACGAATGCCAACATCTGGTATGAGGTGTCGAAGAAGGGCGTTCCGAAGCTCAAAAACGGCGAGGTGAACCCCATCTATCGCACGACGACCGTGTCGGACACGTCCTACCATTCGCTGCGCATCGCGGCGGACAATGACCCGGAAAAGCCGCTGGCGTATGCCCGCGTGACCGGTACGTCCGAGAGCAAGTCGTATGTCGTCCGCGTGGACAAGTACAATTACTTCCAGTATCGCTACGGCTTTGAGCCGGCGTTTGTCTTCGGCACGAATGCCACGGGTCAGGACATCTTCACCCGTCTGGCGGCTGGCGCACGGTTCTCCTTCCTGCTGGCGATTTCCATCTCCCTCATCAACCTCGTCATCGGCACGTTCTACGGCGCCATGCAGGGCTACTACGGCGGCTGGGTTGACCTGACGATGGATCGTATTGCCGACGTCCTGAGCGGCGTGCCGTTCATGGTCGTGACGACGCTGTTCCAGCTGCACTTGGCGAAGACGGTCGGTCCGGTCTGGTCGCTGATATTCGCCTTCATCCTGACGGGCTGGATTGGCATGGCGCAGCGCGTGCGTATGCAGTTCTACCGCTTCAAGGGACAGGAGTACATCCTCGCTGCGCGCACGCTGGGCGCAAGCGACTATCGCTTGATGTTCAAGCACATCTTCCCGAACTCGCTGGGTACGATTATCACAGGTTCCGTGCTGGTGATTCCGGGTGTCATCTTCTCCGAATCGAGCCTGACGTACCTCGGCATCGTCAACCTCGAATCTTCGACCATGACCAGCGTCGGCACGATGCTCGCCAACGGCAAGAATTACCTGTCCACCGACCCGTACATCATCCTCTTCCCTGCCCTGTTTATCGCGCTGCTGGAAATTTCCTTCAACCTGTTCGGCAATGGTCTGCGCGATGCCTTTAACCCGTCTTTGAGAGGTGCTGAGTAACATGGAACAGAAAGAAAAGAAGCTGCAAGTGCGCAATCTGCGCGTATCCTTCCGCACCACGGGCGGCAAGGTGCAGGCTGTCCGTGACATCAGCTTTGACCTGCACAAGGGCGAAACGCTGGCGATCGTCGGTGAATCCGGTTCCGGCAAGTCTGTCACCAGCAAGGCGATTCTGGGCATCCTCGCAGGCAATGCCATCGTCGAGGGCGGCGAAATCCTCTATGACGGTCAGGATTTGCTGAAGATTCGCGAAGACGACTTCTATCGTCTGCGCGGCGACAAAATCGCGATGATCTTCCAAGACCCGCTGTCGTCCCTGAACCCCATCATGCGTATCGGCAAGCAACTGACGGAAGCCATGCTCCTCAAAGGCAAGGCTCGTCAGCGCTCCTGCCGCCAGAATTTCAGCGGCAAGTTGAAGCTACTGGAACAGTACATGACGGATGCGAACCCGGAGAAGCAGGCGCAGGTCAAGGAAAGCGTCGGGCAGTTCCGCAAGTTTGAAATGGCGCACACGAAGATGCAGCGGGCGTACAATGCCGCGCATGAGCATGCGCAGGACGCGCAGGACGACATCGAGCATCTGCTCTTCCTGATTGAGAAGAACGCGCTGAAAGACAGCGAGAAGCCGACCATCCGTCAAGTGCGCGACTTCGCTCGCAACAGCATTGACCCCTTCGTCGTTCCGGCGGAGGAGCAGGCGGCGGTCGTGGAGAATACGAACTTCCGCATGAACGACACGGAAGACCTGCGCAAAAAGCTGACGAATTTGCAGGGCATCCTGACCAAGGCGCTTGACCGCGGGAAGGAGGAAGAACCTGACTTCTTTGCGATGGGCTACTTCAAGACCTTCGGGCAGGGCGCTGCCCCGACGGGTACGGTGGCACAGCAGAATGCGTTCTATCGCGCATATCTGGACAAGAACTTCTTGAATGCCTTCAACGATTTGGCGACGACGGGCATCACCAAGGCGGACGCCAAGTATACCCAGAAGCGCCGCGAAGCCCTTGACGCGCTCACGAAGGGCATTGACAAGCTGGAAAACAGCTCCATCGAAGCCTTCAAGGAGACGGCGGACGCCCTGTGCAAGGCGGTGGACGCGTCCATCGACCCGCTGGACATTGTGAAGGACTCCGCCGCCTGCACCTTTACCGGCAGCATGAAGGCGTACTACCGCACCTTCTACGAGGGCAAGCGCACAAACGGCAAGAAGGAAGCCAAGTACAACCGCGAGCTCGCCCGCGCCGAACGCAAGGCGGCAAAGGGCAAGGCGTACAAGGTTGCGCTGGAAACGACGGTCGATTTCGATTTGGTGAAGGAGAACGTGCTGACCCTCATGCGCAGCCTCAAGGCGCACTATGAGGAGCGCGTGGCAACGGAGCCGAAGGAAGACAAGCGCCGCAAGACGGAGAAGGTCGTCGATTACCTTCAGGAAAACGCTTCCGGCATGGTTTGCCGCATCACCAAGCAGGCCGCCAAGAACAAGGCACTCAAGCTGATGGCGGAGGTCGGAATTTCCGAGCCGCGCAAGCGCTATCGCCAGTACCCGTTCGAGTTCTCCGGCGGTATGCGTCAGCGCATCGTAATTGCTATCGCGCTGGCGGCAAACCCGGACATCCTGATCTGCGATGAGCCGACGACGGCGCTGGACGTGACCATTCAGGCGCAGATTCTGGAGCTGATTAACAAGCTGAAGAAGGAACGCGATCTCTCCATCATCTTTATTACCCATGACCTTGGCGTTGTGGCGAACATGGCCGACCGGATCGCGGTGATGTACGCGGGCAAGGTGGTCGAATACGGCACGAGCCGCGAAATCTTCTACGAGCCGGCGCATCCGTACACGTGGGCGCTGCTTTCCTCCATGCCCGATCTGGACAGCAAGGATCGCTTGGAGGCGATTCCCGGCACGCCGCCGGACATGCGTTTCCCGCCCAAGGGCGACGCGTTCGCCAAGCGCAACCAGTACGCGCTGCAAATCGACTTCGAGAAGCAGCCGCCGGAATTCCCCATCAGCGAGACACACTGGGCGGCAACGTGGCTGCTGCATCCCAAGGCGCCCAAGGTTGACCCGCCCAAGGCCGTCGTCAACCGCATTGAGAAAATGAAGCAGAGAGCGGAGGTGACGTCCAATGGCTGAGCAGGAAGTATTGCTGAAGGTAGAGCATCTTTGTCAGTATTTCGGAACGAACAAGGCGGTCGATGACGTTTCCTTCGACATCAAGAAGGGCGAGGTCTTCGGGCTGGTCGGCGAATCCGGCTGCGGCAAGACCACGACCGGCCGCTCCATCATCAAGCTCTATGACATTACGTCCGGCAGCATCTACTTCAAGGGCAAGCGCATCGCCGCGGGCGTGAAGAGCTACAAGGACGCGATTGCCGCGGCGAAGGCGGAAATGAAGAAGGGCGACCCTGCGCGCAAGGAAGAACTGAAGCGCATCATCGCCCAGAACCGCGAGGAAATCCGCAAGGCGCGATTCGACCACGAAAAGTGCGACAAAATCTACGCCAACGCGATGGCAGACGAGGTGGACGCAAAGTACGCTGAAATCCTCAAAACCACACCCGCGGACAAGCTCGACGAAGTGAAGCGCGAATACGCCTACGAGAAGAACATCGCCAAGCGCCAGCGCTTCACGACGCAGATTCAGATGATTTTCCAAGACCCGATTGCTTCGCTCGACCCCCGAATGACGGTCTACGAAATCATTGCGGAAGGTCTGTCCATCCGCGGCGAAACGAACAAGGCGGTTGTGGACGAAAAGGTCTACAAGGTGCTGGAAATGGTCGGTCTGGTTCGCGAACACGCGGGCCGCTATCCGCATGAATTCTCCGGCGGTCAGCGCCAGCGCATCGGCGTCGCCCGCGCGGTCATCATGAATCCGGAACTGATTATCGCCGACGAACCTGTGTCTGCACTGGACGTGTCGATTCAGGCGCAGGTCATCAACCTGCTGAACGACCTGCGCGACCAGCTGGGCTTGACCATCCTCTTCATCGCGCACGACCTGTCTGTCGTCAAGTATTTCTCCGACCGCATCGGCGTGATGTACTACGGCAACATGGTCGAGCTGGCAACGTCCGAGGAGCTGTTCGCCCATCCGCTGCACCCCTACACGCAGGCGCTGCTCTCTGCCATTCCGCTTCCTGACCCGGAATACGAGCAGAAGCGTCAGCGCATCCACTACGATCCGCTGAAAGCGCACGATTATTCCGTGGATAAGCCCTCCGTGCGGGAAGTGGAGCCGGGGCACTTTGTGCGCTGCAACGACGCGGAATTTGCGCACTACAAGGCGGAACTTGCCAAGTAATTTATACTATTTCCTGCATTCACCTGCGCTATCTGCTTGCACCGCGAATTTGGAATAGTATCATCCCTATTCAGCCGCAGCGAGGAATCCTGCGGCTGATTTTGGGTCCGCCCGGCGGCGCACGTATCTAA
>ULQF01070231.1_pt1 | contig 31071 bp, 27 predicted proteins | sample 1954211 | NCBI WGS metagenome assembly ULQF01 (sample SAMEA4835648, study PRJEB28245) | human gut metagenome | biome: gut microbiome; material: fecal sample | place: Denmark | collected 2008 | reverse complement strand
GTCGCGGGTCTTGCCTGCTGGCCTGCCGGTCTCTGTCCCTGCACCGGTCTGCCGCCCTGTCCGGCGGGCTTTCCTGCGGGACGTCTCTCTGCTCCCACTTCATGCATCACTTTCTGGCCACCCTGGGTTCTGCCGCCCTGAGGTGCCGGTCTTCCACCCTGACCTCTGCCGGTCTGGGGTCTGTCCACTCTTCTTCTGCGAAGTGCTGCTTCCTCCGCATCAGAGAAATCAGCCGCATCCGTCATATCCTTGATCTTGAAGATCAGCAGAGTGACTGCTGCCGCCGCTGCCACCAGAAGAATGACAAGAATAATGATCACGACCTTCTGACTGGTGATCTTCTTCTGATTGGTCTCAAACTGCGCATTGATCTCAGTAATCTGGTCAATAGAGCTGAACAGATCATCGATCTTGTATTGTTTCTGTCCTACCATATCTAACAGATACCATGCATCTCCCTGCAACTGGGTATCCCAGTCCTTGGAAGTGGTCTGTGTATCTTCGGCGGGCTGTTCTTCCGAAGGCTGTTCTTCCGCAGGCTGCTCTGTGGAAGGTGCCTGCAGTTCTCCGGATAACGCCACATAATCGGAACGGATAAATCCGGTCACTTCGGTATTGTTGGCGATGAAATTCACCTGATACCAGGTATTGCCGTCCGTACCGGTAGCCTGTCCGGTGACGGTCAGAGCCATTCCGTTCTCTGCTGTGGTTACGATCTGGCTCGTGGTAGATGCATTGCTGCGCACACGCACCGACTGTCCGCCCGTCACGGTAGCACTTACAGGCTCCACCGCTGTGACATCCACCGGTGTTTCATTCACTGCCGGAGCCGGTGTTGCTGCGGTAGTCGTCGTTGTAGTTGTCGTGGTGGTCGTAGTTGAAGAAGACGGCGGGGTAGATCCGTCGGTAATGCTTACCAGATCGGAACGAATATATCCCAGCGTATTCGCATCCACATATACCTCATACCAGGTATAGCCATCCGCTCCCTTGGTCTGGCTCTTGATGGAAATGGTCTTATCCTTTGCCGCACTGCCGATGACTTCACTGGAAGAATCCGCGCTCTTACGGATCTTTGCACTGGATGCTGTTACCTTGGCTGCGCTTTCCGCATGGCTGACAAACGCCAGATTCTCGGCAAAAAGTCCTGCTCCCAGCACAAGCACCAATGCAAACATTCCCCAGAAAGCCTTGAATTTACTTGTTCTCTGTACTGTCTTTTTCATCTGCAACTCCTTCTGTATCCTGACATGTCTTACGCTTCATCGATTGCCTTGCCAATGTCATGACGCATGTATTTGTTCTCGAAGGTGATCCATTCCGTTGCCGCATAGGCATTGGCACGGGCCTCCTTCAGGGTAGCTCCCTTGGCTGTCACTCCCAGAACACGTCCGCCGTTTGTCACGATTCCCTTGTCTGTGAGCTTCGTTCCCGCATGGAAACAATAATAGCCGTCTTTTCCGTTGAACTTCTCCAGTCCATTTATCACATAACCCTTCTCATAGGATACCGGATAGCCATCACTGGCCAGGACAACACAGACTGCAGCATTGTCTTCAAACTGCAGATCGATCTGATCCAGAGTACCGTCCACACAAGCCTCCATGACCTCGATAATATCGTTCTTCATGCGGGGCAGTACCACCTGTGCCTCCGGGTCACCGAATCTTGCATTGTACTCCAGTACTTTGGGGCCGTTCGGTGTCAGCATCAGTCCGAAGAAAATAACGCCTTTGAAAGGTCTGCCTTCCGCTGCCATGGCATCCACCGTAGCCTGGTAAATATATTTCTTGCAGAATGCATCCACTTCTTCGGTATAGAACGGGCTGGGAGAAAAGGTTCCCATACCGCCGGTATTCAGTCCCTGATCGCCGTCCTTCGCTCTCTTGTGATCCTGTGCAGAAGTCATGATCCGGATGGTCTTACCATCTACAAAGGAAAGTACACTGACTTCTCTTCCGGTCATAAACTCTTCGATGACCATACGATTACCAGCCGCACCGAATTTCTTGTCCAGCATGATCTCATCCACGCCTGCCAGAGCTTCCTCCAACGTATTGCAGATCAGTACGCCTTTTCCCAGTGCCAGGCCGTCTGCCTTCAGCACGGTAGGGAAATTTGCCTGCTCCTTCAGATATTTGATGGCATCCTCCGCATTATCGAAATTCTCATAGGCTGCGGTAGGAATATTATATTTTTTCATAAGATCCTTGGAAAAAGCCTTGCTGCCCTCCAGGATTGCTGCATTTTTACGGGGTCCGAAAGCACGCAGGCCCTCTGCCTCCAGTGCATCTACCAGTCCGCCTACCAGAGGATCGTCCATACCTACGATGGTCAGGTCAACGGCCTGTTCCTTCGCAAAAGCAACGATCTTGTCAAATTCCATGGCTCCGATGGGAACACATTCTGCGATCTGACCGATTCCGGCATTGCCCGGAGCACAATAGATCTTCTCTACCTTAGGACTCTTTGCAACACAGGTTGCAATGGCATGCTCTCTGCCACCGCCACCTACGATCAATACTTTCATACCCATATTATGTTTCTCCTTATTCCGTAACTATTCACCCCCCATTCGCAAAACCGCCTCTGCGAGGCTTTCCTGAATAACATGTTTGTATGCTATTTGCTCATGGTGATTACTTCGCCCATTGGCTCTGAATAGTTACTCATTTGTTATGCTTTACTTTGCCGTCTACGACGCAGATCCGTCCGTTGGAAATGTCATCCACCGCCTGAGGCAGAAGCAGCCACTCAGCCTGTTCCATGACACGTCTCTGTAAGCTTTCCGGGGTATCATCATCTTCCACTGCCACTGCTTTCTGTGCAATGATAGGGCCTTCATCCATGCCTTCATTCACAAAATGCACGGTGGCTCCGGTGACCTTCACACCGCGCTCCAGTGCCTTTTCATGCACATGAAGTCCATAGTATCCCACACCACAGAAAGAGGGGATCAGAGACGGATGAATATTGATGATACGATTACTGTATTCATGCACCATAGCCTCCGGGATCTTCACCAGGAAGCCTGCCAGCACGATCAGATCCGGGGTAAATTCCTTCACCTTTGCAAGCAACGCATCGTTAAATACTTCTCTGCTCTCATAATCCTTCGGAGACACACATACCGCAGGAATTCCTGCATTACGTGCTCTCTCCAGGCTCTTCACCGTCTTGTTGTTGCTGATGACACCGACGATCTGTGCATTGGTGACCTTGCCCGCTGCGATAGCATCAATGATCGCCTGCAGATTCGTTCCGCCGCCGGATACCAGTACGACTACTCTTAGCATATGGTCACACCCTTTTCACCGGCTTCGCAGGTACCTACCACGTAAGCGGTCTCCCCTGCTGCCTTCAGTGCTTCCAGAGTCTTGTCCACATCTGGGGGATCCAGTGCCAGCACCATGCCAAGTCCCATGTTGTAGGTGTTGTACATCATCTCGTCAGCAATGTTGCCCTTTTTCTGCATCAGACGGAAAATAGCGGGTACTTCGTAGCTGTCCTTCTTCACAACTGCGCAGATGCCGTCAGGAAGCATTCTGGGAATATTCTCATAGAAACCGCCGCCGGTAATATGGCTGCAGCCTTTTACCTTAACGCCTGCGTTCTTCACAGACTTCATAGCCTTCACATAGATTCTGGTGGGAGCAAGCAGTGCTTCACCCAGAGTCTTGCCCAGTTCGTCATAATAGGTATCCAGGCTCTCTTTGGTCATATCGAATACCTTTCTCACCAGGGAGAAACCGTTGGAATGTACACCGGAGGAAGCGATTCCCACCAGTACATCACCGGGCTTGATGTTCTCGCCGGTGATCAGATCCTTACGCTCTACCACACCTACTGCAAATCCGGCCAGATCGTACTCATCCTCAGGCATCAGTCCGGGATGCTCTGCGGTCTCACCGCCTACCAGTGCTGCGTCAGACTGCTTACAGCCCTCTGCCACGCCCTTTACGATGGTAGCGATCTTCTCGGGAATATTGCGTCCGCATGCGATATAATCCAGGAAAAATAAAGGTTCACCACCTGCACATGCCACATCATTTACACACATGGCTACACAGTCGATTCCAATGGTATCATGCTTGTCCATTAAAAATGCCAGCTTCAGCTTGGTACCTACACCATCGGTTCCGGACAGGAGCACGGGATCCTCCATGTCTTTGATGGCACTCAGGGAAAATGCTCCGGAGAAACCGCCGATACCGCCCATTACTTCGGGACGCATGGTCTCCTTCACGTACTTCTTCATCAGTTCTACAGACTTGTAGCCTGCTTCGATGTCTACTCCAGCTTTCTTGTAATCCATTTTCTCCTCATTTCCGCCGCAGGGGCTCTTTCGTTTTATTTAGTGGGACAGCCTCTTAAGAGGTCCCGGATTCTCTGTCTTATCTTCTTATTTTTTCATGCCTTCCAGGTAAGCTTTATAGCCGATCTCCTGCAGTTTTGCATCCTTGGCTTCTACCTGTTCTTTTAATTTGGTGCTGTATGCTTTTAACTTTCCGAGAAGTTCTGCGTCGGAAGTAGCCAGGATCTTGGCTGCCAGAAGTCCTGCATTGGCGCCGCCGTTAATGGCTACTGTGGCAACCGGGATGCCAGAGGGCATCTGAACGATGGAATACAGAGAATCTCTGCCTCCCAGGGAAGTGGTGTGCATCGGGATTCCGATGACGGGCATAGGGAAAATAGCGGCACACATGCCGGGCAGATGCGCTGCCATACCGGCTCCGGCAATGATCACCTTGAAGCCTTTTTCCTCCGCACTTTTTGCATACTCAAAAAACACATCCGGCTCTCTGTGAGCACTGATCACGGTCATCTCATAAGGGATGCCCAGTTCTTCCAGAATGTCTGCGGCTTTCGCCATCACAGGCATATCGGAATCACTACCCATTACAATGCCAACCTTAGGGCAATTCTCTGTATTTGCCATAATGTCCTCCTCATGTATCGGTTGCACCGATTTTATCCATATATATTTTATCTTACTAAAATCTTTTCAATGATGCAATGGTTTTATGAAATCTTATGATAACTATTCAGAGCCATGCAAAATTGCTTTCTGCAAATGCTTGCTGAATAGTTTTAATCCAACTCCCGCAGCGGCTCATTCAGTTCTTCCGTTCCGGGAAGGACAAATCTGCCGTTCGCAATAATGGGGATCCGCCCGCCGTCCTTTTTCACTGCGGTCAGCTCTGCCAGTTCATCGTAAGGAATGGTAATGTCCGTATGGCAGTTAAAATAAGCCTTGGAAGGGTTCACACTGCGAAGGGCGGCCACCTCATTGTCTCTGGCCACGATCTCTTTACCGTCGGGATTGTATACCTTCACCTCTTCCGCATGGGAATAGCAGGTATCGCCCACTGCAAAATGCGGTCCCATCTTCTCCGCGATCAGGATCGGCATCCTGGCTTCCACGCCCAGACGCTTTGCCGCCACATAAGCCGTAGTGTTTGTGCCGATGGCAAATTCTCCCAGCGGCAGTGTCTTATGGCGGAACAGGATATTTTCCTTAATGAATGCCTTGTTCTCTTCCTCCGTGGCAAAATTAGCACAGTTGTAGTTTTTAATCCTGCCATTTTCGAAGATGATCTCCAGATTCTTATATTCCAAGCCGTTCAGGAACACTTTTGTCACATGCAGCACACCGTTTGTGCCTTCCAGCACCGGAGAGGTAAATACTTCTCCCACGGGAATATTCACGTCTGCCACGCAGTTTTCAAAAATAGTTTCTTTGGCAGGATCTTTGAGCTTCCACAGATTCACTGTGATATCCGTGTGATTACCGTTACAGCCCTTCACCTCACAGTGGTCTGCCTGATCCAGCGCATCGATGATGGTCTGCTGGATCCTCTGATATTTTTTATAATCCAGGGTGTTGATCCGAATAGTCTCCCGGAAAAGTTCTTCAAAGCAGTCCCCTACCTCCGGGATGGGGAACGCAATAATCGTAAAGCTGCGCTCTTCCTCAATAATATACTGTCTCTGCAGCTGTCCCATCTGGGTGCGGTGCTCCACCATAAGAGTGCTCTGTTCATCCGTCATTTTCACCGCTTCCGGCTTGTTCACCGGTGCGAAATCTTTCTCACCGAAGGTCTCCACCACGGCCGGGCCCGCATAGCCTCTGGCCTCTGTCTTATATTTTTCAAAAGCGGTATGCATGACTTCCAGTTTCCGGCTGCAATACATTTTATCCAGGAACAGTGCCTTGTCATCCTTGTGATCGAACTCATACTGTCTGTTGGGGCTGACACTGTAGAAGCCGTTTTTATAAATGGAGGGATTATATAAAATACTGGCAGCTGCACGGTAGATCACAGGCTGCAATCCCATTTTGTCAAAATTCTCCAGAGCTCTCCGCATCATGCGTTCGAAGCCCAACTGATAACGGACATCCACCGCAGCTTTTTTCGACAGATCCTTGCCGGTCACTTCAAAACCGATGCGGTACCCCTCGGTATAAGTGTCTGCCATGGTATTTATAGTCTCTTCCGGCAGGGAATTCAGGAATTTCGCCATTGACAGTTCATTTTCCCCCACGTATTCTCCATAGGCATAGAGATAACGCAGATCGGTCAGTTCCGCCCTTCGGATAATGTCTGCCGCAAAATTATTCCCCGGGCATACCAGTTCCCGTACCCGTGCTTCCGCCGCCACATCCGCGTAATCGCTGACGAACCAGTAAAGGATCTCACGGATGGACGCATAAGACGGAAGTCTGTGATTCTCCTGCTCCTCATATACAAATGCCGCATATACCTCAGAAAACAGTTCCATACGGATCACCAGTTCGTCCAGTCTTCCCTCATAGGTAAAACCGATCAGGCTCCGCATTTCCGTATAAAGGAAGGCGGCCAGTGCGCCGAATTCTTCTCCCAGACACTTTACAGCTACCGCAGGATTAGCAAAGCTGTTCTCATAATTTTCCGGTAAAATATCTTCATACAGGGCATGGTTACGCTGTTTCAGCTCTTCCAAAGTGGCAGTGTTCTGTTTTCCCTGCTCCAGGAACTGTCTGGTATCCTCGATCAGCAGTAAAAATTTTGCTACCGCTGTAAAATATTCTTTCCAGTGCTGCAGGCTTTCTTCCTGCCAGTCCTCCCCGGGGATCTCCCGGATCCGGTCTAAGGCCAGTTCCAGACGTTCCAGTAATAATTCTCTTTCTTCCATAGATCTGATTGCTCCTTCTATCTAAATAACTGCTGTGTGATCCAATGCTTCTGTTCCAGAATATCCGTTACAGACGGCTTCCCAGATACAGCAAAAAGCTGACACCTCCAAGGGCAACAACATTTAATATTGTTCCCAGCACGGGAAAGATACGATAGATATCTTTTTCCCGAAGGGTCAGTATTCCCAAGATCAGTCCGATCAGGGAATAGATGGTGGCCAACACACCGGTAACACCGTATCCACCGTGCATCACGCCGCCCTGACTGTAGGACAGATACGTCACGATCCCCAGGGACACCAGACTGAGGCCCCCCAGGATGGTCGACATGATCGCCCTGTTGGAATGTTTTTTATTCGTAAAAATGTAGTTCTTTTTCCACATACTATTTTCAAGCCTTTCAGTAACCTGCAATCCCCCATGGAACCCGAAAAGGGCACTTCCGGTATGGAAATGCCCAATTTTCACGCCCTGACGACGTTTTCCTTCTCATTTGTGATCAGAACAGAATACGTGATTTGCCGGAGACCAGCTTGCCGCCACTGATGATCAGCAACACACCTGCCGCGATTCCGACTACCAGGGAAATGACTCCCAGTACAATATTCAGAGCACCTGCTCCACGCATGATCTTATAGATTTTCTCTTCCATGGAATCCTCCTGTCTTCTATCCAAAACTTTCGAAGCCGTCTGCTTAAGCACCGTATACAGCATAATATTCGTCGATTGCCTTCTTCAGAGTATCATCAATGTATACCTGTCCCTTGTAAGGCTTGTTGTACAGATGATCGATGACATCCTGCATGGTTACGATGGCATGTGCATCAAATCCGTACTTTTCCTTGATCTCTTCCAGTGCGCTGACCTTGCCGCCCAGCCCCTTTTCCATACGGTTCAGGGATACCATCAGACCAACGATCTCTACGTTGGCAGCTCCTCTTACCTTGGGAACGGTCTCTTCCATAGATTTGCCGGAAGTGGTAACATCCTCGATCATGATGACTCTGTCGCCATCTTTTAAGGAGCTTCCCAGGAAGCTTCCCTTATCTGCGCCGTGATCCTTCTCTTCCTTACGGTCAGAACAGTAACGAACCTCTTTGCCATATAATTTGCTGTAAGCCACTGCGGTTACCACACTGATGGGAATTCCCTTATAGGCAGGTCCGAACAATACATCGAAATCATCGCCGTAAGTATCATGAATTGCTTTGGCATAGCTCTCACCCAGCTTCATCAGCTGAGAACCGGTGACATACGCACCCGCATTCATAAAGAAAGGAGACTTTCTACCGCTCTTTAAGGTAAACTCTCCGAATTTCAATGCCTTACAATCCACCATGAACTCAATAAATTCCTGCTTGTACTGTTCCATTGTATCTAAAAACCTCCGTGATTCTCGTATCTTTGTCAGTTCTGCCCTTTATCATACCATACTTTTTTTTAACATTCAATGAGTTTCCTTGAGAAGAAAAAAGGCAGTCCATCGACTGCCTAATAGGTATCTCCCTGTAAAGGTCGGATATTCACTTCCTCCAGTACTGCCTGTGGGGACAGACGGAAGGTCAGGGTGATGACTTTTCCGAGGTCAGAGGTCTCTAAAAGTGACCTGTCCTCTTCGGAGGATTTCTTTCTGGTCTCGGTAAAGGTGCCGCCCCTGTCTCTGCGGATTCCCGAAGTGGAACCGATGAGTACGATGCGGCTGCCACCGATGATCACAATATTCATGCGCCGCTCTCCTTCTTCCTAGTATCTTCCGAGAATCGTATCCTTTACATCCCATCTCTGAGGAGGGTAAGGGGTCTGGTCACCGTATCCTACATCCACATAGGTCACCAGGCGGATATAATCCGGCAGATTGAAGCGTTTCCGCAGTCTGTCACAAAATTCTTCTCCGGGGAAAGTCAGCCAGACACCTTCCAGTCCTACCGCATGAGCAGCCAGAACGATATTCTGTCCGGCGGCTCCGGCATCCAGCAGCTGATTTCTCACCGGGGTAAAGGAGTTGGCTCTGTAGCATCTCATATCCTGTAAGATCACCAGATGCACCGGACCTCCCGGCACGTCACTGCCGCGGAACAGTCCCGGCTCGTTTTTCTCCCGTACCACCACATAGCGGATGGACTGTACATTACAGCCGTGAGCAGCCCAAAGCCCCGCTTCCAGGATCTTATCGATCAGTTCATCCGGTACTTCCTTGTCCTTGAATTCCCGGACGCTTCTGCGTTCCTTTACAATCGTGAAAAAGTCTTTCTCCATCTGTTCCGTCACCGGCGTAGGTTTGTAAGGTGTCAGATCCACGTCTTCCCCCTTTACCAGTTTCTCCGCCGCATCGATCAGGAAAGAGGCATACCGATATTCCGGCAGATCTTTTCCCAATCCTCTTTTCTCCCACAGTTCCAGCAGATGCTTCGTATAATCTGCCTGGTTGGGTTTTAATTTCTGGTGGCGATATGCGGTGGCATATACCTGGATCTCCAGGGTATGATGGGAACGTTCTCTCACTCTTGCCCGGAATTCTGTCTCATCCATGGCTAAAAGCTGCTCGTCTGTCAGACGCATATTGTTATTCCAGATCTCAAGTACTTCATCTCTGGAAAGGTAATCCATACTGGTGTCACGAAACATACTGCTGCCTCCTTATTCTCTGTATTCTCCGCCTATAAGTTGCCCCAATAGTTGTTGGGAATATCCTGTCCGCCACTGTTAATATCTTTGGCAATTTCCGCTGCGATCTTTAACAGCAGAGGATCACTGCGTCCTCTCTTCTGCTCCAGCGGAATCTCGTAGATCTTCTGGATCGTACTGGGTCTTGGGCTTAACAGCACGACTCTGTCTGCCAGAAATACCGCTTCGTTAATATCATGGGTGACGAACAATACCGTCTTGTTCTCTGCCTGACGGATATTGATCAGTTCCTCCTGCAGTGTGCATTTGGTCAGATGATCCACGGCACTGAAGGGCTCATCCATGAGGATGACCTTGGGATTCATGGCAAGGGTTCTGGCGATGCCGGCTCTCTGCCGCATACCGCCGGACAGCTGTGCCGGATATTTGTTCTCAAAACCGTTCAGGCTGACCATGGAGATATAACGCTTTAACCGTTCTTCTCTCTCTTCCCTGGGTACTCCGGCGATCTCCAGTCCGAATGCCACATTTTTCCGTACGGTTCTCCAGGGAAACAGGGAGGCATCCTGGAATACCACGCCAATATCTCTGCTGGTACCGTGTACCGGCTGTCCATCCAGCAATACTTCGCCGCTTGTAGCATCCAGCAGGCCCGCCACGATCTCTAACAGGGTACTCTTACCGCATCCGCTGGGACCTACGATGCAGACGAATTCACCTTCTGCCACATCAAGATTGATGTCATGCAGTGCCTGTACTTCGTTTCCATCCTGATCGATATAGGTTTTGTTGATATTTTTAATGGATATTGCGGGCATTTCCATTACCTCCGTTTCCTGTGTCTCTTATTTTCAGAGCATTCTCAATTATTTTGCTTCCGGGTCTGTCATTCCCAGGGTATCTGCCGCTACCTGCGCGAATTCGTTGGTGTAGGTTCCTTCGTAGCTGACATTTTCATCTACCCAGCCGTACTCCTTCAGATATTCAAAGGTGGTAGCCAGACGATCTTCGGGGATTACCGGATAATCCAGCCATACATCGATTTCCGACTCGATGGCCTTTCTCATAACCTCTTCGGAAGTATTCATCTCTTTTGCTGCCCATGCAACAAATTCGTCGAAATAGTCATTCTTAACTTCTTCATGTACCTGATAATAAGCGGTCAGGAAGCGCTGCAGCTTCTCCGGCTCATTTTCAATAAAGCTGTTGCTTGCGATGATCGTTCCGGTATAGTAGTCGGGGATGTAGTCCCAGGCTCTTCCCAGGATATGTCCGGTGCCGTCTGCCTCAGCCAGTGCCGCATACGGGTTGTGAATGATCGTAGCGTCCACTTCGCCGGAAGTCAGGGATGCATAAGCGGTCTGGTATACGCCGTTGGCGATCAGATCCACGTTATCCGTGCTGACACCGTTCTTCTCCAACATCTTCAATACGGAAAGTCTCATTCCGCCGGAAGCTCCTGCGGTACCGACTTTTTTGCCTTCCAGATCGGAGAAGTCCTGTATATCATTGTTTGCCACCAGCCAGTAGCATCCGGAATATCTCCACATATTTCCTACCAGCTTGGCAGGCACACCGTTGTAGATACCGGGGATATAAGAACTGGGATCTCCGTCTGCCACATCGATCTCTCCTCTGGTGATCAGGGACATTACTGTGGAGTTGGTATCAGCGCTGGCCTCTACATTTTCGAACTCAATACCAAGCTCTTTATACAGACCCTTTTCAATGGCAAAACGGTTCACCGCACCGGTCATTCCGGTAGCGAAGCAGGAACGGATCACGATGGTGTCTCCGGATTCCTCTCCTGCGGTAGTTGCACTTGCTGTCTGGCTTCCCTCATTCTGTGCGGCTCCGGTTGCTGCATTGTTGCCGGTTGCTGCACTGCTGCCGCAGCCTGCCAGTACTCCGGTTGCCAGTGCCACAGTCAGTAATACGCTGAATACTTTCTTTTTCATAACATTTTCCTCCTCGTCTATTGAAAAAATTTATTTGCTTATACATGTCTCCATCGATAGCTGATAGCATATTCGATGGCATCGATCAGTTTCACTGCGCTTACAGATAATAAGGTGATCAGGATGATCAGGAAGAACATCCTCGGGGTGTTCAACAGGTTCTGGGACTCTGTCAGCAGATAGCCGAGTCCCGCTCTCGCCGACTGCATTTCCGAGAACAATACACCGGTCAGTGCCGTTGCCGCTGCCAGCTTCAATCCGTTGAAGATCGACGGCAGTGCCGCCGGAATGATGACCAGAAATACGGTCTGGAAACGGTTGGCCCGAAAGACCCTTGCCACCTTCAGGTATTCCTTTTTACACTCCTTGGCTCCGGTCACGGTATTGTACAGGATCGTAAATACCGAGAACAGAAATACCAGAAATGCCTTGGACTGAAAGCCAATGCCGAACCACAGGATCAACAGCGGCAGGATTGCTACTTTCGGAACTGCCATGATTGCCGAACAGAATACATTCATGTACTTCTCCGATACCGGAAACAATGTCCACAACAGACCTACCGCAATACCGACTACCACTGCGGACAGGTAACCTGCCAGTGCCTCCTGGATCGTCAGCAATAAGTGGGGCCATAAGGTTCCGTCTGTAATGATCTTAATTCCCTCTTCCACGATGAAAGTCGGGGACGCCACGAAGATCGTAAGCACCCTGCCGGAATCTACTGCCCATTGCATCCACAGAAGCAGTGCCGCCACGGTGAGCAGCTGTGCCAGATTCACCCAGGTAAAACGTTTCTTATTCTTAGTTTTCTTCTTTTTTTCCATAAGTGTATTCTCCTCGCTTCACCTTATCGCTTTCAAAGTACTCTCTCTTACAACAGGTACCTTCCAGGATGACATTCTGTGTGATCCTGTGGGAGAGACATTTGGAAAAGTTCTCAATGGTAGTAGTGTCGATCACGTCACAGTAAAACGGTGCGATCTCTCGGAACCAGGGATATTTGTCAAAATAAGTTCTCCACACTTCCGCATAGGGACAGTGATCTTCTCCCCATTCCGGGATCCATCCGGTGAAGGGAAGGTCGATAACACTCATAAAGTCTTCTACGGAATCTGCCTTCAGGCCTTGCGCCAGTGCCTTTTCCCGCAGCTGATCCGACCGGTCCACTGCCAGTTCGAATACGGTCTGTCTCACGATATCTTTGGTCTTCTCCAGTCCGAACTGGTCATATAATACTTTACTGAAATGGAAGAACTGCATGGCGAACTGTCTTGCGGCCTTTCTCACTTCACTTACCAACAGTTCTCTGGGAACCGTTCCTTCTATTTTATAATCTGCTTTACTCAATGTCCGCTTCCTCCACCTTATTAAAGCTGTCCATAAAGGCTATGTATTCCTGCTTATCTGCGAATCTCGGATGATATTCCTGCTTCGTCCGCTTCGTCACTTCCGCACCATTCTTTAACATTCTGTAAGCACTCAGGGCAAATATTTTTGCGGTCAACACATAAGCTTCTTCCTCATCCACAATATCGAAATCCACCTGATGTAAACCACCGACGGCACCACCGGTATTGAAAGTGATCACAGGAAGCAGATGCTGTACATCTCCCACATCTGTGGATCCTCCGCTGTGTTCCTCCGGTCTGACCTCGTATACCGTTTTTTCTCCTGCCAGTGCTTTCACCGCATCGGCCATCTCTTCCGGTGCCGGCTGCCAGAGAGAAGGAAGATAGCCCGGCATAGTCTCGATACGATACCCTGCTCCCATGGCAAGTGCTCCTGCCTTGAAGGAACGATCTGTCTTGACGGATGCATCTGCGAAAGCTTCCAGGTTCTTGCCTCTTACCAGTGTCTCCAGCACCGCTTCGTTGGGAACTACATTGACCAGATCTCCGCCCTTGGTCAGGATCGGATGAACCCTCACGCAATCCTCATCCCGGAAGGTCTCACGGTTCAGTGCCAGTGCCTGTAACCCCAGGCTTGCTGCCGATAAGGCGTTGACACCTTTTTCCGGACATCCCGCCGCATGGGCTGCTTTTCCTTTGATACGGATCACCTTGGATACAAAACCATTGCCGCTGTTGCTTCCCAGCCGGATTCCCTCTAAGGAAATATGATGCGCCAGTGCCACATCCACATCATCGAAAGCACCGATGCGGATCAGTTCACATTTTCCACCACCGTAAGCAATCTTGCCATCAGTGATCAGCTGATTCTTGAATTCGATCTCACCGTACTCTTCCGCCGGTGTGGCGAAGAAGATCACCTGTCCATCCAGCTTCTGTGCCACCTCTGCATCCGTAAGTGCCAGCGCCGCTCCGATGACTCCTGCCAGCTGTGCGTGATGTCCACAGCAGTGAGCTGCCTGTGTCTCCTGATTTGCATGTGCATGCTGCGGAATCCTCAGGGCATCCAGTTCTCCGATCAATGCCAGGGATGCATTTCCGGCCTTTTCTTTATTTAAATAGGCTTTTGCTCCGGTGATGGCCAGATCTGTCTGTACCGGCAGCTGTAAGCTCTTCATAAAATCCACGAACTTTTTCGAAGTGCGGAATTCCTTGTAGCCCAGCTCTGCATGATCGTAAATATCTCTTGCGAACTCTACGATGGTCTCCCGGTTGTCATCTATGATCTTAAGGATTCTCTGTTCTGTCGTATCAAAGGTTACTGCCACGGTGTCATCCTCCTCGTCTTTTATATCCTAGTAATTCTATATACTTTCTATGTTTAGATGATATTACCTTATATTTCCTAGTTTGTAAATAGGGTTAGTATGTATTTATATAAAAAAGTTAGGTAACAGTTCAGCCATGAACATATTTGCCCGCAAAATCATGCAAGCATGATTTCTGTGCCCAGATATGTTCATGGCTGAACTGTTACCTATATTTACTTACTTATTTACTCTCTATTCTTCAGTACTTCCGCAGGCACCAGCTTGTTCAGTCTGCCCACCAGCAGGAAGTTGATCACCAGATAGCAGATCAGGATGCCTCCGTAGATCATGCCGTACAACTGCGGCGGGAACTGTAAATCCATTCCGATGGCCACATTGGAAATAAAATACGGGAAGATCAGATCCATGGACCATTTTGCCAACGGTACTCCCAACAATGCTCCCAACATTATAATATAGAAGTTCCCGTCCAGATACAGTCTGCGGATCTCTCCCTTTCGGTAGCCGAATACTTTCATCAGGGAAATGGAGAATGCAGAACGGTCGATCATGACCTTCATCATCAGATACATGACGATCATGAAGATCAGTGCGGAGATGGCCGCCAGCATGCTGACCATAGGTCCCATCATATCCGTAAATATCTGAGAGCTTTCCTCCACGTTTTCTCTGGATACCGTAGAATACAGTCTGCCGTTGTCGATGTCCAGTGCATGATCGGCGAATACTACATTATAATAGTCGTCTTCCTGATCGAACAGTTCCTGCATGGCATCCCGGTCTAAAAATACATAAACACCGGAGGCAAAATGAACGATATCTTTGACAGTAAACGCATACTCTCTCTCGTTCACTTCATCGGAAAGCACCAGTTTGTCACCGACCTTCACGCCAAATTTCTGTGCTGCTGCGCTGGAGATCACGATCTCATTTTTCTTATTGCTGGTCTCCACCGGAAAATATGGATTATCCTTATCGATTCCCAGTACCGTCACATCCAGATTATAACCGTAAGCCTCTTTTTTCAGACTCTCCACATAAGCCGGAGTACCATCCTCCGGCACATCCTCCGTGGGATATTTGTAAGTATACATATAAGCATAGGTCGTCTCATCCAGGCAGGCGTCTCCAAAGTTCTTACACAGAACATAGCAGTCTGCAGAGATCAAAAGTACCAGCAGGCAGATAAACATACCGATCACCACCGCCACGGCAGAACGCATCTCCCGAAGGAGCTGACGGACCTGGAATCTGTGAAGGAACTTCATATTTCCCAGATTTACATCTTGTATCTTCCCGGCCCTTCCTGCAGTCTGTTCATTTCGAAGCAGAGACAGTGCCGTGCGCTTCAACTTCTTGCTGATCACCAGACAGTTTACCAATGCGGCCGTCACCGGCGGCATGACCAGACTGTAGACCAGCAGATAGGCCGGAGTCACGATTTCCATGGGTGGCAGGGAAAAATACACGATACTGTCCTGCATCTGCCAGCCGGTACCATACTTCGAAAAGCCCAGGACACAGCCGACCGCACCTCCTAAGAAGGAGATCATCATGGGATTGAGCAGATAATGGAACAAAAGCTGCCCTCGCGTCACACCCAAAGCGTACAGCGCACCGATGACGCTGCTCTCTTTTTCAATATTATGTACCACAAATACGGAGATCACGTAAGTGAACATGACCATCAGGATAATACCGGATACCATACCGGCATATTTATTGATGATCACATCCCCGCTGGCGGCATCGATTCTGGGATTATCCCCTGCCACCAGAAACTGTGTCAGATTGTCGATATCGAAAGTAAAATACTCATCGATCATATCATTGGCTTCATCCTGCAGTTCCTGCACACCGTCCCGCAGTTCCCTGCTGCCATCCGCAATCTCATCCACGGCATCCGTATAATCGATGATTCCTTCCCGGAAATCCTCCAGATCCGCCAAAGTATCCTTCGCGTCCTTCAAGGAATCCCGCAGCCTGGCATCCACACTGCTGCCCTCTGCCATCAGCTGGTCCAGCTCTTCCTTATAATTGTCGGCAGTCAGTTCTACCTGAATATCACTTTCTTCCAGCTGTGCCTCCACCATATCCATCAGTGCATCCACCACGGCATCTGTGCCGTCTACCAGAGGCTCACTGGCGGTATAAAGCACGCTCAGTCCCTGGAACAGCTCCTGGGATCCTCCGGCTGCTTCTCCGACACCGGCGGTATAGGCTTTCACCCCATCCCGAAACTGTGCCACGGTGTCCAGCTGACTTTTCACTGCAGACAGCTGCCCCGCTGCCTGGGATGCCCCCATCTGTGTAAAGACAGATTCCAGCTGATCCAGCTGCTCTCCGTAACCGCCAGCCGTCAGTCCCGGAAAGCTGATCCCGTATGCCGCATAAGGTTCCAACTCTGCCTGGAGCTGTTCATTCACCATGCCCAAAATGGCATTAAAAATAGCATCAGCTCCCTGATTCAACGCAGCACTGTTTTCCGTGATCTGACTCATACCGCCCACCAGTGCTCCGCCGCCGGCAGAAGCTGCATTAACTCCGTCCGTGTAGGATTTCACACCATCCCGGAACTCCTGCAGATCTTCCAGAGACTTTTTCGCGTCCTGCAGGTTCTGCCGCAGGGATGCGGTGTAGGCATGAGGATTAGCGATCATGGCATTCAGCTGTTGTTCATAATTTCCTGAAGTCAGTGTCACTTCCACTCCGGCATCCTTCAGGCTGTCATTCACCTGTTCCAGCATGGCATCAAACAACTCATCCGCCGCATCCGTCAGTTCTGTATTATGATCCGCCAGTTCATCCACACCGTCCACCAGCTCATCCACGCCATCCAGAAGTTCCTGGATACCATCCTGAATATCGTTCTTCGTCTCTTCCGCATCTGCCAGCATTTCCAGAAAATAAGTATCCGTCACCTTACTGCGGTCCAGTTCGAAGGATTGTAACAGTTCCTTCAGTTCCTGATCCGTCATGGTATCATTCAACAGATAGGTGTAAGTATAATCCTCCGTCCGGAAATTCTGTCCGCCTGCTTTCAGAGCTTCATAATCCTCTGCCGTGACAAATCCGAAGCCAAACAGATTGCTGTCTACAGTGGTATCTGACGTTTTCTCAAAAGCAGCATCGTAATCCGGCGTGCTGCCGATTCCGGCAACGGTGAACTCTTTTCCCCCAACGATAAAGATATCTCCTAATTGCAGCTCATGTTTTTCCGCATAATGCTGTTCCAACAGGATCTCTCCCTGTGCCGGAATTTCCTCCCCTTCTGCTGGAACGAACAGATCTACCGTTTCTCTTGCCTGATAGACACGAAACGTGGACTGTCCCAGATGAAAATCCAGGGAAAAATCCCTCTGCAACGTCACACCTTTTTCCGTGATCTGTGCGGTCTCTTTTTCGGTCAGCGGAACAAAAACGCCAAACTGTCCGTCCTCTATGTGATGGACACGTCCGCTCTCCTTCGTCCCCCGCATAATAGTCTCGGCAGCTCCCACAATAGCCACCACCATATACATGACCAGTGCCACCAGGAAAAACAGTGCCAGATACCGAAGCAGGTTTTCCCGGATATCCCGAAGTACTCGTTTGCTTAATATCCTCTGCATCCTACAAATCCTCCAGTTCTGCCGCAGGAACACGTTTCTCGTTCCGGTAGTTCTTGCTGATCTGTCCGTCCTTGATCATAATGACCTGATGTACCATGTTTTTAATGGAATTATTATGCGTAACAATAAGCATCGTAGTGCCATACTGTCTGTTGATATCCTCCAGCAGTATCAGGATGTCCCGGGAAGTCCTGGAATCCAGCGCACCCGTAGGCTCATCGCATAACAGAAGGCTCGGATTCTTGATCAAGGCTCTGGCGATGGCACAGCGTTGCTGTTGTCCGCCGGAAAGTTGTGCAGGGAACTTGTTCTGATGTTCCGTCAGTCCCAGTACCTGCAGCAGTTCCTCCATATTCAAAGGATTCTTCGTCAGATACTGGCAGACCTGGATATTTTCCTTCACCGTCAGATTAGGCACCAGATTATAAAACTGGAAAATAAAACCCAGCTTCTCCCGACGGTAATTGGAAAGTGCTTTACTGTTAAGCCCCGCCACCTCCTGTCCATCCACTACGATGGAACCGGAATCCACGGTATCCAGTCCTCCGATGCAGTTGAGCAGCGTGGATTTGCCGGAACCGCTGGTGCCCTGGATGACACACATTTCACCTTGTTCCACTCCTGCGGTGATTCCCTTTAATACCTGTACATAACCGCCGCCTTCTCCATAGCTCTTCTTCAGATCCTTCACTTCCAGATACATATCCTGCCTCCTCATCACTAATGATAATGATTTTCATTAACATAACACTGTTATGTTAATGCTCTGAAACAGCACCCCTGCAAAGTCCAAACTTCCTTGGGGTGCATTGTATTTTAGCTTTCTGTCATTATGCCCATCCATCCGCGCACCAGATACATCGTCAAGGCATCCACATGCTTCAATGCCACTCTCTCTTCTGTCTCATGCAGAAACAGGTGTACAAAAGTATCTACCATAATGTGGGCCATCCAGTGTGTCATGTAATCATCGACCCGCGGTCTTCCGGTGGCATTCGTCACCATATCGCATAATCTGCGGTACTGCTGCTCCGAGATATCCACGACCTCATCCAGACAATTTTCAAATCGGGACCCCTGAGATTTCGTCAGGAGCAGCAGAAAGGCCTCCCGGTTCGCATACATCTGCCGGATGATCTGTCTGGATGCTTCCAGATCCCCGTCATCCGCAATATCCAGCTGTGCCACCTGATCCTCGTTGTGCATCTCTGTGGCATAATGTTCTTCCATTATTGCATACAGCTGCCGCAACGGCTCTTCCACCAGTGCTGCCAACAGATCTTCCTTATCCTTGAAGAAAAAATACAGCGCCCCTGTGGTCACTCCGGCCTCTTTACAGATATTCCGCAGGGAAGCTTTCATATATCCTTTTTCCAGAAACTCCCTTTTGGCACATTCCAGAAGGTGCTGCCTGGTTTCTTTATTCTCATTTTGCGTTTCCTGTTTTAAGGGCATTGCGATCTCCTTCGGGAATAATACTCCTCTCATAGAAAGCATCCCCTGCCTGCAAGCAGTCAGGTATGTTTTCTATGGAAGAGTTTATTCTATCATATGTTCACTCGTTCACATAACGTTGTTATGTCTGCATTATAAATAAAAACAGGATTGCTGTCAACCCTGTTTTTATTTTCGTCATTTCGTTTTATTTTGTTTTCAGCTGTTCGATCTTTTCCTGTAAATCTGCAATGGCTCTCTGGCTGTTCTTAATGGTCTCGCACTGCTTCTCAAAAGGAGGCTCCGGCATATCGCTGTACTGTTCAAAATAGATCTTGCCGATCTCCAGATAGTTCTTCTTCATGACTTCCTCGCAGGTAGAGATCTGGCTCTTCAGATTAGCAATGGCTGCCAGTTCTTTTGCTTTGTCTGCCGCTACTTTTCCCTTTTCGGTGATGGTATCACCGATCTTCTCTATAATATCCATCGTATGATCTCCTTTCTCTTCCTACCGCCCGCACTTTGGATCTGTCTGTCCTTCCCGTCCGGGCTGTTTCGGTTTCCATATTCCGTGTGTATTATTGTACCTTCTTCCGGATACCGCGTCAAGTATAAGCGCTACTTGCGCATTTCAAAGAATCTGTGCTATAATCGCCTTGTAATACTATTGGAGGTGACATCATGCAGCCGCTATATACCACTCTGAAAGTTAATAATGAGATTGAATTGTGCGAAGTATCCGATCCCGATTGCAAGCAGCTCATCGAGAGAGCATTGCTGAAAAACCGGATTTCTTATTATATCCGCTGGCCGAAGGCTTCCTTCTTCAGCCGCAAAAAAGATGCCTGCATCATCTGCATCAACGACAATGTCAAGGATGCTGCGGAAGAGATCGTCCGCGGGATCTGTGACGAATCCGGATACAATGTGCGCTTTATTTTAAAACGTTCCTCTAATAACTATTTATAGACCCTTAAAGCACATAATTTTATGTTTTTTTCGTTTATTGATTGATTTTTTCTCACTAATGGATCATAATGATGATATCATTTAATACAAAGGAGGGGCTTTCTAATGGAAAAGCGTGTTAACAAGCATGTATTTGCCTGGGTTTTCTGCTTTTTACTTGGTGAGTTGGGTGTTGATAGATTCGTCAGAGGTCAGGTTGGTCTCGGAATTTTGAAGCTTCTCACTGCCGGTGGCTGCGGAGTATGGAGCCTGGTCGACTGGATCATTGCTCTTACCAAGGCATACGGTGCTGCTTATGCCGATTCCGAAGAAGTTGTATTCGTAGACGGTAAATATACAGCATAATCACAGGATAAAAAAAGCTTTTGCCGGAGACGACAAAAGCTTTTTTCTTTTTATAGGTTGCTGATCATGAATAAAAACATAAAACAAACTATATTTCTTATTTCTATTATTGCACTACTCCTGCTTTTCCTGTGGTTCTCAGGATATCAATGCCCTTTACTATTCTTTTTTGGCATTCCATGCCCTTTCTGTGGAATGACCAGAGCATTTTTATGCCTATTAAGCGGTGATCTTACAACAGCCTTTTATTATCATCCTCTCTGGCCTGTAGTATTGGGAATTTTTATTATTTTTCCTCTTTGGAAATTCCGGCTTCTTCACTTATCGGACAAATGGATCGATCATGGGGCGTTTGCGATTGGAATTCTGTTCTTGCTCTGCTTTATCATAAGGCATGTAACACATTCTCCCATTGTACAGATTGATTTTACAAAAGGTATTTTTCATTTCTTTTCATATATGAATACATGAAAAAGGAGCTGTAATACAGCCCCTTTTTTCAATGCTCTTATGCAATCGCTTTATCCGTTTTCTCAATCAAAATCGAATTTGGTGTAACGCTCATACATAGCGCCATAACGGAATCTTGCCATTTCATTTTTCTTGAGGACATCTTCCTCGGATCCCCTGTACTGACAACGCAGGCAGTAGTATTCCTTCTTATCCTTATCGTAGAACATATCCATATCGATATCTCTCATGAAGCAAGAGGGACATCTGTAGTTTAATTTGCCTTTTCCAGCTTGAGCCATGTTGCAACGACCTCCTTATCCTTGATTTTGGAATTGTAACCCAGTGTAAACATCGGGGAGAATGCATATCCTTCCTTCACATATCCGACAGCGCCTTCTGCATTGGTGCTCATGGATACTGCGGTCTCGATCTGAGGAATGACAGCTCTTACTTCGTCAGCGTCTGCCTTCTCCATCTCACGGCACTTGTACTCGTAATCCAGAGTCTCTACCTCGTCACCCTTCTTGGTGCTTAAGGTGATACCCAGCATATCCTCAGAATACTCTGTGGTACCATAGCATGCTACGATATACTCATTCAGTTCTACTTCAGCGTTCGGATTGCTCATCTCCAGGATCTTACGCTCGATCTTGATCGCAGAGCTGCCCTCCTCGAAGGAAACGATGGTCTGTAATTTTACAGTCAGATCGTAGAACTCGATGTCTACGGGATCCAGTGTCAGGATTCTGGTGCTGCCTTCCTGAGAGAAATGAGCCTTGGTACGGCACAGGCACAGATCCACTTCTTCACCGTTGTGTTTTAACTTGGCACTTCTAACGGTACCTTCTCCTGCATAATGTGTGAAGTAACCTGCACGGTACTTCTCCTGGATCAGGAAAGGATAGGAAGCATCGGTCACATGCTTGGTGCCGATACCTACCGGCCACTCCAGCTTTGCAGCGTAAGGGCGCAGGTCTACGATAGCACCGCCCTGATCCATATTTACGCAGGCACGCATGAAGGGATCACAGTACCAGAACAACTGCTTGTCGGAACCGTACAAAATATCTCTCCACAGAGCACACTCAGGCTCGGTGTAGGTCTTCTTCTGACGATAGTAATCAGCGAACTCCGCCATGGTCATATCGGTAAGCTTGCCTTCCTTCTTCAGGTCGCCGTAATACTTCATACCGTCTTCATAACTCTTCTTCAACAGTTCGTAAGGCTGCTCCCAACGGCCCATTTTGTTCAGCCAGCCGGGTCCTACGAACATCATGTTGTATGCGTATCCGTTGTTGTACTTCTCCAGGGAACGATACTGATCGATCAGGTTGTACAGATAAGGATACTCCCAGGTCTTGGTGTCATAGATCATACCACGCAATACGTTCTGAGGATGGGTTCCGAAGTTGGAGCCATTGCCGTCATAGCATGCCAGCAGGTCTCTGGACAGGTGAGGGATTGCTACTACACCGCTGTCCTCAGCTTCGTTGGCTGCAGGTGCATGGGTATTCTGCTTGGAAGGGATCCAAGGTGCCCAGGGGCCGCCATCCATGAAGGTATACCAGGAGTTGTTGCAGGTATGATATGCCTTGGGGCCTTCCTCCCAACAGGTTGCTACCGCACATTTTACGGTAGGATAGGTTGCTTTGATATAATTGGTCAGATCTGCATCCATGTAGTAAGATCCGGTGGATTCGGGATAGAATCCGAACTTTTCATGGAACTTGCCGAATACATCATCCACGATAGACTTTTTGTCTTCCATGGAGAACATCCAGATACAGAAATCCTTGGTCTTGTACTTCTCACGGAACTCTGTGCAGGGCAGTCCTAACAGAGACAGTGCGATCTCATCACCGTACTTCTCGTGATCTGCCTTAGCCAGTGCTACCGCTTCGTCATTGAACAGGGAAGCATAGGTCATCTGAATGGTAGTCTTCAAACCATTCTTGTGTGCAGTTTCCTGCTGAAACTTGAAAATATCCAGAGATTCTGTTAACAGTGCTTTTCTGCCCAGATCCTCTTCTTTGCCGTGTCCGGTTACTTTTTCCGCATACTCGGGAACCATCTCCGGACGGTGAATGATATTCACGATAAACTTATCCATCTTTTCCTCCATCTCGCCATTTGGCATCTTATATCGTGAGCATAGCTCACGCAATGCATTTCGCAAAATCACACTTGCAAGCAAGTGATTTTGCTTCATTATATCATGATTCGCACCTACGGTGCTTACCGTTGCTTCGCAACGATCATGATCAAATTCGCCGTTCGCCAATTATGCAAGCATATTGGCTCACTTGCACTCATTATATCATCCTCCCCGCATTGCGGGAACGAATATCACATTACTTCTGAAAGTCTCTGATGACTTTCAACGCGGGCAGTGCATTTCCATCATAATCGAACAGTGCCTGATTGGCCCATTCGTTTCCCCCGGGACCGGGATCCTGAATATACTTCAGGGACTCCTCGTTGGCCCAGCCACAACCGGGCACCGGGATCCATGCCGGCTCCCAGTAATAGAAGCCTTTTCCTCTGCCATCCGGAACCTGCGCAATGCGTTCCATGACCTTCTGCATGAATGCAGCCTGTCCTTCCGGTGTCATAGGATACTCTACCGCCTCTGCAAGGTGAGGCTTGGTCGCCATGCCCTTGCGCTCTTTTGGTGCGAGCTTTTCTCTGTCCGCATAGTCTTCCATGGTAAATCCCATGGAAACCTCCGCTACAATGACATCCTTCTGATATCTCTGTGAGAGATCATTCATATTATTGGTCAGGTCATCAATGGTTCCGTGCCAGAAGGGATAATAGGACAGTCCGATGACATCGAAGTCCTCTCCTCTCTGTACATAGGCATCAAACCATTCTCTGCAGCGGGCATTGTTACCGCCACAATCCAGATGAAGCATCACTCTGCTGTCCGGGGATACTTCTCTCACCGCACGTATGCCCGCGCTGATGAATCTTGCAATATTGTCAACGTTGTCCCATTTTCCGTGGGGCCACATCAGACCATTGGTGATCTCATTTCCCACCTGTACCATCTCCGGAAGCAGATCGAGACGCTTTAACTTCAAAAGCACATCCTTTGTGTAGTCATACACATGCTTCTCCAGTGCATCCGCATCGGCATATGCCCACTCCTTAGGAGGGAACTGTTTGCCGGGATCTGCCCAGAAATCACTGTAATGCAGATCCAGCAGATAGCTGTAACCCAGCTTTTTACCGGCCGAAGCCAGTGCTACCAGCTTGGTGAAATCGCTGGTACCGGCACTGTAAGGCTTGCCGTCCTCACTGTAAGGATCATTCCAAAGACGGATGCGCAGAGAGTTGGCACCGTATTTTTTCAGGATCTCCAGTGCATCGCCCTCCTTGCCTTCGTCATAAAACCTTGCACCGAGAGCTGCCTCCTCCGGCAGACTCGATACATCCATACCTTTGATAAATTTATCCATAAATTAACTCTTTATCTCCATGTCATACATTTATCCGGAGAATCCATTCCATGGATTCTCCCAGGTTAAACTGCCGAAGCAGTTTAACCTTTCACTGCACCACCGGTAATACCTTCCACATAGAACTTCTGCATGATGACAAACAATACAGAGATGGGAATGGACACCAGTACACCACCTGCGCAGAACTGACCAAAGTAAGTATTAATCAGGCTCTTATCCAGCATATTGTACAGACCAATGGCAACAGTCCACTGGGAAGATATGCCGGCATTTAACATCAGCTTTGCATATACAAAATCCATCCAGGGGGACAGGAAGGAGCTGATAACTGTATATACAATGATGGGACGGCTCATGGGGATAACAACCCTCCAGAAGATCGTAGCCTCACTGGCTCCATCCAGATAAGCGGCCTCGCGCAGGGAATTCGGGATCGTATCGAAGAAGCCCTTTGCGATCAGGTAACCCAGACCGGAACCGGCAGAATATACCAGGATCAGTCCGAGGTGCGTATTGGTCAGGTTCAGAGTCTTCAGAATGAAATATACTGCGATCATGGACAATACACCGGGGAACAGATTCACAATAACTGCGGCGTTCATCAGCGGCTTACGTGCCGGGAAACGCATGCAGGAGGTCGCATAGGCTACCATCAGTACAAAAGCGGTGGAGACCACGCATACCGCACATGCAATGATGAAGGTGTTCTTGAACCAGTTCGGGAACTGTGCCACACTGTCCGCAGAGAAAAGCAGATTCTTATACTGCGCCAGACTCCATTCCTTCGGGAAAAAGGTGCTGGTATTCATGCCGGTGTATGCGCTGAAGGAGGTGACCACCAGCCATACGATAGGCACCAGCCAGACAAATGCCAAAAACGCCAGTAACAGGTTATGTAATAAAGTCTTAATAAATCTCTTCATTAACGGAACGCCTCCTCTCTGTCACCCTTCAGGAATCTGCTGAAGGCAATGAGGGTAAATACCGCACAAAGGATAAACACAATAATACCGATGGTGGATGCCATCTTGTAGTTGTAATAGCTCTGTGTCAGATTGAACAGCCAGGTGATCAGCAGATCCACTTCCTTCGCCTGGGAGTTCGCCATTGCCTGATTTGTGGTGGTATATACACCCTGGGTCAACAGATAGATTACGTTGAAGTTATTAATATTCTTGACAAAATCCGTCACCAGAGAAGGACCCGTGACGAACAGCATATACGGCATAGTGATATGAATAAGGCTCTGCATCGGAGTAGCGCCGTCGATCTTCGCACTCTCCAGCTGGTCAGAAGGAATATTCATCAGCACACCGGTGGCAATCAGCATCTGATAAGGAACACCGATCCAGATATTGATCAGGATGATCATGACATGTGCCCATCCGGGAGCGGACAAAAACGGAATATAACTGGTACTGATCGCGCCGATATCTCTCAGCCACTGGGTAATTCCCGCATTGGCACAGATCGTGTTCATGATGCCGTTGTTCGCGAAAAAGTTACGTACCAGAAGTAAGGAGACGAACTGGGGAACTGCGATAGTTACAATGAACAGAGTTCTCCACAGCTTGGGCAGTTTGGTTCTCTTATTATTGATCAGCAGGGACAACAGAATACCGCCGATGTAAGTGGTAGCGGTTGCAAACAATGCCCATACCAGTGTCCAGATCAAGATCCTACGGAAGGCATAACCGAAGGTAATGGTCATTCCACCGCTGGAGAACAGATTCTTGAAGTTGGTAAATCCCACCCAGGTAAACAGTGCGGAGGGAGGCATATGTCCCTGATCATAGTTCGTAAACGCAACAGCGATCAGGATCAGCAGAGGAACGATCGTGAAAATAACAACACCCATGACAGGAAGTGCCAGCAGTGTGATATAGAATTTGTCATTCTTGAACTGCTGCAAGTCTTCTACAAACGTATTGATATGTTCTCCTGCCTGTGCTTTTTTCTGAAGCCGGTAAACGGTCACTTCATTCTTAAGCCAGATCACCAGGAATGTGAACCAGACCACAAATGAGATTACGGAGAACAATAGGATCATAAATGAGTTGTCATAATCATTGAACTCATTCTGCATGGTTACAATATTGAAAACCGTCTCCTGCTGAACCGTTCCCAAAGTTCCAAAATCACGTACATACTCTGTGGCAAAGCCAAAGGTGAATACAATGACTGCCACTTCGAGCAGAGTCATTAAAATACCTTTGATAATTTGTTTTCTGCGGATATATCCTGCTCCCATCCAGACCAGGGATAATTTTACGAACAGATCTCCTTTTACGACTGCTTCACCGAACTCCTTGAAGAATCCGCCGATTCCGCTCTTTTTCTTCTTCATTCTCTGCCCTCTCCTTTCTTCATATTAATATAAATTTTTAGTAACTGTTCCGAACATCTTCCCCCGTTCATCTGACCAGTTACATAACCCGGCAGGCAGGAGTCGAACCCGCTTACCGGAAACGTTTCCTGTAAAAAAGGCATCCATCCACTACGTATTATTGTTCATAGCTTCAGGACGCCTTTCTATTCTCTGTATTCGTTCTGCACCAGAACGTTTTCATCATTCATTTGTCACAGAACCGGAACAGATCATCTTCCCAAACTTATTCAGCGGGTACGGAAACACCTTCTACCAGCTCATCCAGGGCTGCCTGGATACCTGCTTCATCATCAGCCTTCAGCTGACCCTGAGCTACCTTCTCACCAAAAGTCTTGGCAGGATCCCAGTACTTGCCGCCAACGATCTGAACTACACCATAAGCGGACTGCTCAGACAGAGCTGCAATAGCGGTATTGGAAGAAACCTCCTCGGAACCAGCTACGTTGATATTGGAAGGTCCGATCTCTCTCTCTGCGAAACGGATTGCCTGGTTGTCTTCGTTGGTGATCCAGTCAGCCAGCAGAGTTGCCCAGCCTGCATTTGCAGAATACTTGTTAACACCTACCAGCTTGAAGCCTGCTACGGAACCCTGCTGGATCTGCTTGTCACCACAGGTGTAGGTAGGAAGCTTGGTAGCTGCGTAGCCATCACCGAAAGCGGTCTGAGCTGCGGATGCATCCCAGGTACCGGAAATTACTGCACACAGGTCACCGGAAGCAATCTGGTTGGAAATATCACCATCAGCGATCGGAAGGAATGCGCTGTTGCCGGTAATACCCAACATAGACTGTACTACCTGTACACCGGTAACGCCATCAGCGCTGGTGCCGTTCCAGTCCATAGCAGTGCTGCCGTCGTCATTCAGTGCAGTAGTGAAGCCTGCGCCATAGAAGAAGGAAGCGTTATACCAACCGGAAGCAAGAGTCATACCAACCTTCTTACCAGCCTTCTCAGCTGCTGCAAGTAAGGTATCCCAGGTCTGTGCATCTTCGGGAGTTACTAACTCGGAATTGTAATATAAGAAGTAACCGTTATCAGCGCTCATAGGGAATGCATACAGTGTGCCGTCCTTGGTTGCTGCATCTACAGAACCGGAAGCATTTGCGCTCTTAACATCAGCTACGCTCTTGCCTGCGTAAGCTTCCAGGGCTGCATCCATTTCATCGATGGACTGCAGGGCACCTGCATTTACCAGGTCGATCAGCTGATCAGATGCGAAAGAATACACATCAGCAGCAGCTTCAATATCGGCTAAAACAGTATCCTTAGCTGTGGACTCGGACTCGGTACCAAGCTGGATATCGAAGTTTGCAGCATCTGCATAATGCTCCTTGAAGGAATCGATCATGCCCTGTAACATGGTCTGATCTTCCTCAGCACCCCAGATTCTCAGGGAAACGTCCTGCTTCTCAGCGGGAGCGGTCTGTGCAGCCTCGGTAGAAGCTGCGGTGGTAGCAGCGGCATCAGTGCTGGTGCTGGTGTTGGAAGCATCAGAGTTTCCACAAGCTACCAGAGAGAATGCCATAGTCAGTGACATTGCTAAAGCGACTAACTTTTTCATTTTGTTATCCTCCTGTTTTGTTTTGCAAGTTTGTGCGTATTGCGCAACCGCTTGTCTACAATAATAGTGTAGCAACATTTCCTTATGTTGTCAATTTATAATAATGACTGATATTGCGGATTAAAATTGTGCACTTTGCACAACCATCTTTTGAAATCCTTGATTTTACTGGGTTTTTATCATATCCTATTTTTTTAAAAAAAAGCTTTTTTTATGATTTTTTGGGGTAAAATCGAGGAAAACGTTTTTCCATATTATGATTTTCACACTCTCATTCAGCCTTTTGTAGACTCCTTCAGGATGATCTCATAGTCCAAAAGTGTTTTGTCCGGTACCGTTTTGCCATGGATCATATCCAACAACACCTGGCAGGATCTTCTGCCCAACTCTGTGATATTGAACTTCAGAGAGGTTATGGTAATCGGATAATTCTCCAGAACGCGGCTGTAATGACAGGATGCCACCTTCATCTGGTCCGGGATGCGTACACCCATGCGGGCAAGCTTTCTGACTACCTCATCGCAGATGTAGTCATCCTGACACAGAATGCACTCCACACCGCTCTTTTTCAGCTCTTCCACTGCCTTTTCCACCATGGCTTTATTGCTTAAATCCGTGTACACCAGATCCTGGTTCAGCTTGCGCTTTCCCTTGCGGTAGGCTTCCTCATATCCCTGATACCTGCAGCGGTTTACCATCTGATCCATATTGCTTCCCAGGTAGGCAATATTCTGGATCCCTTTGGCGAACAGAACCGTCACCAGTTCCTTACAGGCTCCCACATTATCATGGTCTACCTGTACAACATCATCATCCGGGAATTTCCCCACAGCCACAAAGGGAATCTGCTTCTGTTTCAGGAATTTAACGTATTTGTCGTTCTCATAAGTTCTGGTAAGAATCATTCCGTCCACTTTCCGGTTCTGGATCAGCCGCTCCAATGGTTTGGTATCGTTTCCGTTCGTCGTGACCACGATAATATCATAATCATTGGCCTGTGCCACTTCTTCCACGCCATACATACAGGTATGGAAAAAAGGCATATCCACAAGGGTATTGACCTCCGGCAGGATAATGGCGATATTATTGGTCTTGGATTGTGCCAGGCTCTGTGCTGCCGCATTGGGATAAAAGCCATGTTCTTCTATGTAGTCGAGAATCCGGTCTCTGGTAGCGGCTCCAATACGGCCTTTTCCGGAGATCGCCCTGGAAACTGTGCTGGCAGACACCCCCAGTTCCCTCGCCACATCATGGATCGTCATTGTCTTATCATTCCCAGAATTATTGTTCATACCTTCATCACGCCTTTCCGTGACCTGCAACCTACAGATTGCAGGCACACTTTCCTCCCCATCCTTGCGCAATCCGTTATTTTCATACCTCTTTATTGTCACAATATGCGCAAACGATTGTTCTTGTTTATAGTATCATCTTGTGATGTAGCTTTCAATGCATCTTTTTACACAAATTGCCTCCTCATTTCTATACAATAGTTACAAAACAATCAAGTTTCTTGAAGTTATTTAACCTGTTTTGCCGCATTTTGTTCCGGAACTGTTTCCAATCTCATTCTTTATGATACTAATTTTCCAGGAGACTCTCCGCCACGCACAGTTTCCCATACCCCACCCGGTCATTGGGATATTCAGTCTCCCCCCTCAGTGGTCTGGCTCCTTTCCTGAAATATGCTTTTACTTTTTCGCCGTAGAGGAAGGGATCATTCCCCCGTACAATGCCCCATTCCATCAAAAGGGCTGCTGCCCCGCTGACAATGGGTGTCGCAAAAGAGGTCCCGGTCACGGGAGTAAAGCTTCCGTACACATCCGGAGCCTGGATATTCACACCCGGGGCCACAAGATCCGGCTTGGTCAGTCCCGCAGCTGCCACGCCGATGGTACGGGTACTGTCTGCATAGCCTCTGCCGGAAAAATCTGCATAGGTATCATAGACCTGGTCATAGGCTCCCACGGTGATCACCTTGGCTGCGGTAGACGGAATGGTCAGTGTCACCTGGGGTGTGGCACGGTAGAATCCGGTACTCTCCCCGATTCCGCTTCCCGCTGGGAGATACAGATAATATTGTCCTGTCACGGTCACTACCGGTTCCAGCCGGATTGTCCAGATCCCTGCATTGATGTAGCTTCCCTCTGCCGGGATCATGTCCAGATAGATTTCCTGTGCCACCGCATAGGGCAGAGGCTCTCCCAGATAAACCAGTATTCTAGTCTGTTCCAATTCCAGCGTGTATTTTCCTCCCTGGATATTTGTGGACAATTCTGCTTCCTCACCTCCCGGGGCCTGCAGTCTTATCCGGAACACATCGCTGTAATTTTTCCATAGCTGTATGTTCAGGTTTCTCTCATAATTGCCCACAGCCAGTTCCACGCGGCCGTCCCTTGTT
>ULQF01045296.1_pt1 | contig 33562 bp, 28 predicted proteins | sample 1954211 | NCBI WGS metagenome assembly ULQF01 (sample SAMEA4835648, study PRJEB28245) | human gut metagenome | biome: gut microbiome; material: fecal sample | place: Denmark | collected 2008 | reverse complement strand
CTTTTAATTTTTCGGTAAAAATTTACCGAAGTATTGTGTAGGCTCGCATAAAAATATGTTTTTTAAGTGTATTTAATAAATCCTTGGTAATATCTATATGGTTTTCTCGTTTTTAAATCATAAAGAAGAGCTATATGAAACGACTTTTTATAATAGGAATTTGTTTATGTTTGAGCGGAATGGTTTCCGCCCAATGGCATGTGGGTTGTGAAGTGGGGGCAAACTGGTCCACGGTAAAGTTTCCTTCGTATGAGATGGGCGGCAAGCGTATGACCGGTTTTAATATCGGTGCGGTGGGGATGTACCGTTGGAGTGAGCGGTGGGGCTTGCAGGCCAATCTGATGTACACGACAAGGGGATACAACGTATCCGATGGAGTCATAATTCCCGGTGATGAAATCACAAAGGACAGGATGGAAGATGTGGCAGTGGAGAGCAAGTATATCGACATCCCTGTGGTGGCCAAGTTTTATCCCGGCCTTGGTGTGCATTTGGATGCAGGCATGCAAGCCGGTTTTTTGGTGGGGCGGACGTTGAAGTACGGTAACAGCCGCCAACCTTCTTCCCTTTTGGGCGAGAAGCAGCCGGTAGATGTCGGGCTTGTGTTCGGGGGAGGATGGGAATCCCGCAGCGGGGTGAATGTCGGCCTGCGTTATGTGTTGGGACTGAATTCTTGCTATAAGAAAGTGGATGACTTCACGAACCGTTCGCTCATGGTGACTGTGGGCTATTTGTTTTGTCTTTAAGATTTTGGGGAACATGTCGTCCCGACGTTGGGGGATAATTGGGAAGCATTTAGGATTGACGCGTCTTTTCCGGTTTTGGACATTTGATGTCGGAATCTCTCTTTATGCCGACAGAATGTAAGCGATTTGACGATTTTTGGAGAGATAAAAGTAGCCTAAAAAGTACGTTCCGTGTGTTTTTTAGGCTATTTTGAATACATATATTCACATTTCAGCCTCGTTTTTCATGTATCTAAAGCATTTTTAGGAATCAGTTTCAGCCGAAAGATTTTCCGTTCGGCTGAAAAAACACTTTTTTTCTGCGCAGGACTTTTTGTGTTTGTCCGTATGTCGTTGGAAAAATCGGCTTCGGGCGGTATGCAGGCGTGCTCCGAGGGCTTGTTTTTCTTTTAGATGGAAGCCTGTTCCTATCCCAATCCGTGTGACAAGATGATTGGCCGGGAAGGCTCCGGGCTTACGTGGTGTGTAACGGCTTGCGCACGGGATGATGGCTTTGTATGCAGGAAGTAAGCGTAAGGAGGGAAATGAGCGACATAAAGGATTTTGCAAGGCACGCGAGAATCGTGTTTTTTCGTCCGTGTGTATCGCTGTACCCAAAAATGGAATCCTAAGGGTGTTGGATTGACAAATTGTCAGAATGGCGTTTGCAGATTTGTTTTTAGACATAAGAACAAAAGAACAAATTTTTTCAATTCTGCCCGCCATTAAAACTTCTGTTCTTATGTTCTTATGTCCAATTCAAAAACCAGATTTATAATTTTAGACATAAGAACAAAAGAACAAACTTTTTTCACTCCTGCACACCATTAAAACTTTTGTTCTTATGTCCAATCCAGAAACCAGATTTTCCTCCGCTCACGCCATTAATACTTGTATTCCTTTATTCTTTTGTCGAACCCAGAATACATTTTCATCTATCCCCGTTGCCGCGCAGTGCTTTCAGGTTGCGGATGAGGCCCTCGTATTTTGCCCGTTTCACGGCAGAGCCTTTGAAGAGCATCCGATAACGCTCCACGTCCAATCCCATCCAGTCCTCCTCCTCCATTTGCAGCAGTTCGGGACGGGGAGTGAAGGCCGGTTCCGTGGCGGGAGGCGCGGAACGCAAGTGAGGACAGGCACGCAGGCAACGGTCGCAACCGTAGAAATAAGGATACATCCGAGCAGCCGCCTCTTCGGGAATCCCGCCCCGGTTCTCGATGGTCAGGTAGCTCAGGCAGCGGCAGGCATCCAGTCCGCGTCCTTCTTCCAAGGCCTGTGTGGGGCAGGCTTCGATACAACGGCGGCAAGTGCCGCAACGGTCGGTGGGGAAAGGCGCATCGTAGGCATCCGCAGGCAGGTTGAGCATTAGTTCACCGAGGAAGAATGCACTGCCCGCCCGGGGGATGACGAGTTGGGTGTGACGGCCTATCCACCCCAAACCGCACCGCCAGGCCCAATAACGTTCCAGTACCGGTGCCGTGTCGCAGAAGGCGCGGCCTTGCAAGGTGCCTTCCGGTGTACTGTGCCGCAGGGCCTCGAGCAGGCTGTTCAGCTTCTGCCGCATGATGTCGTGGTAGTCTTGCCCGTAAGCATACCAGGCGATTTGCAGTTTATGGTCCGGGATGGGCGTGGACGGGCGGTAGTTCAGGGCCACGCTGACCACTGTCCGGCATCCTTCCACGAGGAGGCGAGGGTCGAGCCGTTTGGCTTCATGCCCTTCCATGTAAGCCATACCGGCCTGCCGTCCTTCGCCGAGCCAACGTTTGAAGAAGGCGGCGTGCTGAGGGGCGACCGGTCCGGCTGGGGCCAGTCCGCAAGCAGAAAAGCCGAGGCGTGCGGCCTCGGCTTTTATTTGAGTGGCAGAAAGTATGTTTTCTGTTTTTACCATCCGTTTTTGCATAAATCGCTCACGCTCGGCAGACACCGAACAAGTTCGGTCTACACTCACTTAATCGCATTTTTGTCATTAGATATACTTACTCGCGATTTTCTATCACCTTGAAAGCATATCCCTGGTCTTTCAGCCATTGCAGGGCTTCGGGCAAAGCTGTTTGCAGCTTGTCGATGCTTTTCAGCGAGTCGTGGAACGTGATGATGGAACCGTTGCGCGCATAGCGTTTCACGTTGTTTACCACGTCCTCCGCCGTCACCCTTTTACTGTAGTCGCGCGTGACCAAATCCCACATGATGATGCGGTAGTGCTTGCGCAGCAGTTTGAATTGCAGCAATCGCATCCAACCGTGAGGCGGGCGGAAGAGGTTGGTATGCAGCAGGCGGTTGGCCTTGTCGGCATTCTCCAGATATTCTTCGCTCGAATGGCGGAAGCCGCCGATGTGGTTGAACGTATGGTTGCCGACGCGGTGCCCGCGTTCGACGACCATACGGTAGATGTCGGGATACTTGCGCACGTTGTCTCCCACCATGAAGAAAGTGGCCTTGATACCGAACCTGTCCAATGTGTCCAGCACAAACGGGGTGGCTTCGGGTATCGGTCCGTCATCGAATGTCAGATAGACTACTTTCTTCTTGCGGCTCATCCGCCATATCGCGGTCGGATAGAGCCATCGGAGAAAGACTGCGGGTTGTTCTATGAACATGGGTCTCTTCGGGTTTCAGACAGGATTACAAGCTCATGCCTCTCTGGTGGCAACGTGAAGCATAGTTGTTCACTTCCATGCGATAGGTCTCCGCTTTTTTCTTGTCTATAGGTTCCCATGTCTTGGCGATATCGTTCAGTATGTATATCTGCATCAGACACTCTCTCGACGATTGTAACAGGCGCTGGGTATTCAGGCTTAAATACCATTCTATATATTCCCTTGCATTCTGTCCTACAGCGTTAAGCAGTTTCTCGGCTTCGGCCTTATGGCCTAATGCCAGCCAGGCGTCAGCCAGTTCGAGCGAATGGCCGTAAAAGGCTTCGTGCGGGACGATGCTGCCCGGGATTTCTTCTTCGGCCCGTTGCAACACTTTCAATGCCTTATCTTTCTGTCCTTCTTTTAACAACTGTTGGGCCAGTTGGTTGAAGAGGCGACGGTGTGTGTAGCACATGCGTATCACGGTCTCGTCGAGGTAAATGTCCGGGTTCTCTTTCAATCCGCCGTATTTGAACTTGTTCATCATGTTGTTGTACATTCTCTCGCTGTCGATGGTGCGGCCGCTCTGTTTGGTGTCGAACGGCGTGATGCGGCAGGCAAGGCCTTCCTGTACGAAGTTGTCGCCCAGATGTCCGTAATTGTCGGGACCTACTGTCGTAGACATGTAGAGCGGGCGTTCCCAGTTGGCCTGCGAAATCATTTCCAGCATCATCATTTCGCTCTTGTAGACGGCGCGTTTGCCTTTGAGTGAGATGTGCATCACGTCGGGAATGGAATCGGCGGCAATCATCATGCCGGAGCGTTTCACGGCTTCCTTGTCCACCGTTACTACGATACTGTCGGTCGGGAAGATTTGTAAGTCCGGGTTGTCGTTCAACACCCAGTGCCGGATGATGTTCTTCAACTCGTATGGGTTGTCGCCCAACATCTGTTTCAGGTCTTCCGGACTGTCTTTGTAATAGTCGATGACTTGCTGGAGGGCATCGGGCTGCACGGGGATGCCTTCGCGCGTGCCGGTGACGTATTGCAGACGGGTCCAACTGATGGGCAACGACGGCGAGTCGTAGGCCGGACGGCGCATCTGGTCAATGTACCAGTCGGTTTGCAGGTAACTCAAGTTGCAGACACGGGCATCGGTACGCACGCCTTCCGTTTCCTGGTTGTACCACAACGGGAAGGTGTCGTTGTCGCCGTTGGTGAAGATCACCGGATTGCCCTTGGCGTCCATGGAGTTCAGGTAGTTCTGTCCGAAGTCACGGCAGGTGTAGCGTCCGCTGCGGTCGTGGTCGTCCCACGTCTGTCCGGCCATTTGTATGGGGACAAGCAAGGCGAGCAGACTGACTAAGGAGGCTGCGGTTTCCGGCACTTTGAGACGTTTCAGTCCGTCTACGATGGCGGCTACGCCCATACCTACCCAAATGGCGAAGGCATAGAACGAACCGGCGTAAGCATAATCACGTTCACGCGGCTGCAATGGTGTCTGGTTGAGGTAGACCACAATGGCCAGACCGGTCATGAAGAACAGGAAGAAGACGACCCAGAACTGGCGTACGCCTTCTTGGTTCTTATAAGCCTGCCAGAAGAGTCCGATGAGACCCAACAACAGGGGTAGGCAGTAGAATACATTATGTCCCTTGTTCTCTTTCAGTTCAGTGGGCAGTTTGCTTTGGTCGCCCAGACGGGCATTGTCGATGAACGGAATTCCGGTCAGCCAGTTACCGTGTTCCAATTCGCCATTACCCTGTATGTCGTTCTGGCGGCCGGCAAAATTCCACATGAAATACCGCCAGTACATGAAGTTTATCTGGTAACTGAAGAAGAAGCGCAGGTTTTCGGCTTGCGTCGGTACCTTTACCATTACCATTTGTCCGCATTGGTCGTAAGGTACTTGCTTGCCTTCTACGCCGCCCATCCAGTCTTCGTAAGCTCTGACGTGCTCGGGGCGGTCGGAATACATACGCGGGAACACCATGTTTTGTGCATAAATAGGTTCTTTGTCGTAATACACTATGCGATAAGCGTCCTTCTCGTCGGCACTATGTTTTTCTACGCGTTGGTAAATCGGTGCCCCTTCTTTATATTCCGGCATGCAGTAGCCGTCTTTGGTCTCTAACTGAACTTTCGAAGTGTAGGCCTGCCCGTAGAACAACGGACGGCTACCGTATTGTTCACGGTTCAGGTATTGTCCCAACGTGAAGATGTCCTCCGGTGAATTTTGATCCATCGGTGGATTTGCCGTGGAACGGATGACGATGACGGCGTATGTGGAATATCCGATCATGATCATCAGCATGCAAAGCAATGAGGTGTTCATGACGCGGGGGCTGATGAGCGGTTTTCCCTGTACCTTTCGGCTGAGGACGAAAGCTAAAATGCCTAAGACGATGACTCCGATGATGAAACTGCTCCATCCGTATCCGTAGAAGGGAATACCCAGCATGCCTACGGATACCAGATAAGCGATATTCATGCGGCGACGGCTTTTCTGGACAAGCGTTTCGCGGATAGCCCAAAGTACGGTGGCTATCAGGCAGAAAATGTAGAAAATGAGGCCGGTGTTAAACGGAAGTCCCAAAGTGTTGACGAAGAACAGCTCGAACCATCCTCCTACTTTCACGATGCCCGGTACGATGCCGTATAGTACGGCGGCTACCAGAATAAAGGAAGCCACCAAAGCCCAAAGTGAACCTTTCAGGTTGGCATTGGGATTTTTCTTGTAATACCAAATGAGTACGATGGCCGGCAAGCACAATAAGTTCAGCAAATGCACGCCGATGGAAAGCCCTGTCAGGTAGGCAATCAGCACGAGCCAACGGTCGCTGTGAGGCTCGTCGGCATGTTCTTCCCATTTCAGAATGAGCCAGAACACCAATGCCGTAAATAAGGATGAATAAGCGTAAACCTCACCTTCTACGGCACTGAACCAGAATGTGTCGCTAAAAGTATAGACCAACGCGCCCACCAAACCGCTTCCTTCGATGGTAATCAACTTGGCAGTTGTCATCTGGTCGTAGTCGCTACATACCAGTTTGCGCGTCAGGTGCGTGATGCTCCAGAAAAGGAACAGGATACAACCGGCACTCATCAACGCCGACATCGTGTTGACCATCAGGGCCACTTGCGAAGGGTCGCTGGTAAATTGCGAGAATAAGTTAGCCGTAAGCATGAAGAAAGGTGCACCGGGCGGGTGTCCTACTTCCAGTTTATAGCCGGTAGTGATAAACTCCGGACAGTCCCAGAAACTTGCGGTCGGTTCAATGGTGGAACAGTAAACCCACGCGGCAATAGCAAATGTAATCCATCCCAAAAGAGTGTTTACAAGTTTGAACTGTTTCATTGTTTTGCTGTTATTTGATTTTGTTCTTATCGGTTGAGTTGCAAAATTAGTAACTTTTTCCTTTCTGTACGGCTCTTTTCCGAACTTTAAAAGGTTTGTCGGCCGTTTTAACTATGTTTGTGACATTTTAATACACGGTGAGGATAGTTGCCGTGTCCTACCAAATCGATGGGGCAGTTGAACTTGTCTTCGAGCCAGCCTTCCGGCAGTTCCGTGTCCGGATGGTAGTCGAGGGTCTCGTTGACACAGGCGATGGTACGTACATTCTGGAGTACCGAACCCAAGTCGTGGCTGACCAGGATGATGGCGCTTTCGCGGTTGATTTCTTCCAGTTGTTGATAGAGTTGCGTTTCGAACCGCTTGTCTATATAAGTATTGGGTTCATCCAGTATGACCACATCCGGTTGCGATATGATGGCCCGGCCGAGCAGGGCACGTTGCAATTGGCCGCCGCTGAGACGGCCTATCGGACGGTCGGCCAATGTGTCCAGCCCCATACGGCAGAGCATGTCCCGCGTGGCTTGGTGCTGTGCCTGGGAATAACGCTTCCAAAAGCTTTTCCGCAGTCCCGACAGTACGACTTCGTAGACCGAGGTAGGGAAGTTCTTGTCTATTTTGTTGTATTGGGGCAGATAGCCCATGCGGATGGAGGGGACGGGGCGGCCTTCACGAAAGAAGGTAACTGTCCCGGACATCGGTTTTTTCAACCCTAGAATCGTTTTGATTAAAGTGGTCTTTCCGCCACCGTTCGGGCCGATGACACCCAAGAAGTCACGGGTGTAGACCGTCAGGTTGATGTCCCGCAAGACTTGTTTTCCGTCATATCCTGCCCGAATCTGGCTTAATTGTATAAGGGGCTCTTTGGATAAATTGCTTCCGCTCGGCAGACTCGAGCAAGGCTCGGTCTGCTCTCTCTTCATTTCGATTTTCATTGTGCGTGTAGTGTACGGGCTATTTTCAGCATTTCTTCTTTCCACTCGTATGAGAGCGGATTGATGTCTACGAGGTGCGTGCCGGTTTCTTGGGCAATGAGTTCCGCATTTCTCCGGTCGAATTCCTGTTGGACGAAAATGGTGCGGACCTGTTTTTCTTTGCAAAGCCGGATGAGCCGGACGAGTTGTGCCGGGGAAGGTTCTTTACCGTCGGTTTCTATGGCGATTTGTGTAAGGCCGTAATCCTGTGCAAAGTAGGTGAGCGTGGGATGATAGATGAGAAAAGCTTTGGGGTGCAGGCTGTCTACGAGCGTGTGTATGCTGTCTTCTGTGGCTTGCAGGTCGGCCAGTGTCTGTTGCAGGTTCCGGCGGAATTGCCGGGCGTGTGCCGTGTCGAGCTTGCAGAGCGAAGCACAGATGTTTTGTGCGATGGTCTTCATGTGGGTCGGTGAAGTCCATACGTGCGGATCGGTTTCGTTTTCCGGTGTGTCGGACGAGCCGTGATGATGTCCCTCTATGAGCTTGATACCTTCCGAAGTCCGGACGAACGGGACTTCGGGGGACATTTGCCGGAGCCTGTCTGTCCAAGTACGTTCAAAACCTAAATCGCCGACCGTGAAGTAGACCAGACTTTGCCCGAGTTTCATCATCTGTTCGGGAGTAGGCTCGTAGGTCTCGGGGCTGCTGCCTTTCGGTACGAAGGTTTCTATGCGGAACCCATCGCCTGCAATGCGTTCCGTAATGTAGCGCAGCGGTTCGATAGATACAGTGATAACCGGTCGCTGCGTGTCTTTGTTGTCTGTACGGCCGGACGGCTTGCATCCGGCGAGAAGGCAAAGACATGCCCATAGGTAAAACAAAAAGGGTCGTAATTTCATTTTCATTAAAATAAAGTGACGGTATAGACTAAAATGGCATAACGTACCAGTTTCCCGATCGTAATGGAAATCAGGCATATCAGCCAGTTGGCACGCATGAAACCCAATGCCACGGAAATGGCATCGCCGATGACGGGGACCACACACAGGACACCGCCCACCCAAGCGCCTTTACGTTCCATCCAATGTTGCGCTTTCTCCACGCTTTCCCGCTTCACGTGCAAGTATTTTTCTATCCATTCCATGCGGCCGAGCCGCCCTAAACAGTAATTGAACATGCTGCCGCCCACGTTGCCTACGGTGCCCCACACCAATAGCATGACCGGATCCAGACCGGCCAGTTGCAGACCGACCATGACAGCCTCGGAGCTGAACGGGAATATGCTGGCAGCCAGAAAAGCAGCCAGAAACATGCCCCAATAGCCGTACTGTATCAGAAAGTCAACCACTGCGTCCATACGTTCAGAAAAGATAAGGCTGCAAACATGAACAGGAACAGCACAAATACCGCGCGAGTAAACCGGCTGCCTGTCAGAGCAAAGTAATGGGATAGGATGGGAGCGGAGTTCATGACCAACAGACCGAGCAGTACTTGGAAATGTACGGGTTGCAGGGCCATGAACAGTGCGATAAGCAACTCTTGGGTGAGAATGAGATACAGGAACATCCGTGTGCGTATCTTGTCGTTGAAACTGGTGCGTATGCAATGCTGTGCGGCTATAAAGGTAAATACCGCCACCAGTCCTATGGTACTGATTTGCAAGAAATCGAGATTCCGGTAATTCTCATAATGTATTGGTTGGAAGAGGATGAGTTCCCGGAAATGTCCGATGAACCGGCTGAAGTCTTCCGTATAAAGGAAATATCCGGCCATGAACCAGTAAGGGAGAATCAAACCCGTCATGGCCGCCCAGAACGTGCGCCATGTCAGCGAACGGAGGTAGACTGTGGCATACCAAAGATAAAACGGGGCGAAAAAAAGCAGTTGCGGGAAAAACAGACTGCCGATGCCGAGACAGAGAAACGAGTGAAAGATAGGGCTTACAGCTTCCGTGCGCTGATAGGATTTGAACAACAGATAATAGGACGCCAGCATGAGGCAAGATACGATTAAGCCGTCTTGCAGGGGATGCAGGCTGAATATACATCCCGTCATCCACAGGTAAATGGCCGGTGTCAACCGGCTGCGGATGCGGATGAGTGAATGGGCATTGTTGGTCTCTACCCAAAAATAGGCCGTCAGGCCGCAAACGGCCCAACCCAGTATGCGGTCGGGCGTATAGATTCCTTCCGCACACCACAGCAGTGTGGTGAGAAAAGCGGCTACGGGCAGTGTGAAATTGCTCGTAGCCACCTTGTTCTGGAATCTGTTCCGTCTCATTTCCTTATAAGTCTTGACCGATGTCGGAACGGAAATATTTCTTCTCGAACCGGATTTTCTGCGCCTGGCTGAAAGATTGCTTCAAGGCTTCTTCCTTATCCTGTCCGTAAGAGCTGACTGCGATGACCCGTCCACCGGCTGTAACCACCTGTCCGTCCTTCAAAGCCGTGCCGGCATGGAAGACGATGCTGTCCTGTACGTCTTCGATACCCGTGATGGGGAATCCTTTTTCGTATGCTTCGGGGTACCCGCCGGATACCAGCATGACACACACGGCACTGCGTTCGTCGATTTCCAGTGTCCGTTGGTCGAGGTCGCCCTGTGCCACGCCTTCCAAAAGTTCTACCAGATCGCTCTTCACGCGGAGCATGACACTTTCGGTTTCTGGGTCGCCCATGCGTACATTGTATTCAATGACCATCGGTTCGCCTTCCACGTTGATTAGTCCGAAGAAGATAAAGCCTTTGTAGTCGATGCCCTCTTCGGCCAGTCCCTCCACCGTGGGGCGGATGATGCGGTCTTCGACTTTCCGCATCCATTCCGGAGTAGCGAACGGGACGGGAGACACACTCCCCATGCCGCCGGTGTTCAGACCGGTGTCATGTTCTCCGATACGTTTGTAATCTTTAGCCTCCGGCAGGATTTTGTAGTTCCGTCCGTCTGTCAGCACGAATACGGAACATTCGATTCCGCTGAGGAATTCCTCGATGACCACCGACGAGGAGGCCGTGCCGAACATGCCGCCCAGCATTTCTTTCAGTTCCTTGCGGGCTTCTTCCAATGTCGGCAGGATGAGCACGCCTTTGCCTGCGCAAAGTCCGTCGGCTTTCAGTACGTAAGGAGCTTTCAGGGTTTCCAAAAATTTCAGGCCTTCTTCCAACGTCTCCCCCGTGAACGTACGGTAGGCGGCTGTCGGTATGCCGTGGCGTTGCATGAATGCCTTGGCGAAATCTTTACTTCCCTCCAGTACGGCACCCTGTTTGGACGGACCGATGACAGGGATGTTTTTCAATTGGTTGTCGTTCTTGAAGAAATCATACACTCCTTTGACCAAGGGATCTTCCGGACCGACTACCACCATGTCCACGCCTTTGCTGAGGACAAATTGCCTGATGCTTTCAAAATCATCGGCTTTGAGCGGTACGTTTTCCCCCACACTGCCCGTACCCGCATTTCCGGGTGCGATGTACAGTTGGTCTACTTTCTTGCTTTGGGCGATTTTCCAGGCCAGAGCGTGTTCGCGCCCTCCGCTGCCTAACAGTAATATCTTCATATCCGATTGTTTTTATTTCAAATAGTCTTCAAAATATTGCGTGATGCGTTCGTGCAGGTGTACGCGGTCCTTTCCCATCATGTTATGTTCATCGCCCGGATAAGTGAAGAAATCCGGTTGGGTACCTGCGTCGATGCAGGCACGCAGGAACGACAGGGAGTGTTGCGGGACGCACACCGGGTCGTTGTAACCGATGATGACTTGGAGTTTGCCTTTCAGGTTACCGGCTTTGAGTCTCAGGTTACTGCCTTTGTAGCCTTCGGGATTGTCTTGCGGACGGTCCATATAACGCTCGCCGTACATCACTTCGTAGTATTGCCAATCGACGACAGGGCCTCCGGCCACACCGGCCTTGAATACGTCGGGATAAGTCAGCATGAGGTTGGTGGTCATGAAACCGCCGAACGACCATCCGTGTACACCCATCCGGTCGGCATCGACGTAGGGCAATGATTTCAGGAACTTTACGCCTTCCATCTGGTCTTTCATTTCTTCTACGCCCAGATGCCGGAAGGTAACGTTCTCGAAAGCCAGCCCCCGATGTTCCGAACCTCGGTTGTCGAGGATGAACAGCAGGTAACCTTTCTGTGCCATATAGATTTCCCAACCGCGTGCCAGATAATTCCGGCTCGCCTCCACGTTGTGAGCGTGCGGCCCGCCGTACACGTAGATTACGGTAGGATATTTCTTATTCGGGTCGAAATCCACGGGTTTCACCATCCGGTAATAGAGGTCGGTAGTGCCGTCGGCGGCTTTGATGCTACCGCATGTGATTTCCGGCACGTTATAGTCTTTCCATGGGTCTTCGGCAGTCAACAAGTTACAGCCTTTCCCGTTCCGGGTGTCTGTCAGGCTGATGCTGCGCGCCACGGTGGGGGAAGAGTAACGGTCTTCTACGTAAGTGCCGTCTGCATTCACGCTACCGTAATGTACGCCTTCGCCGTTGTCCAAAAGGGTACGTTTGCCGTCCTTTACGCATACCTTATATATATTGGACTGCAACGGATGGATTTCGTTGCTGCAAAAAAGAAGGCTTTTTTCTTTCAGGTCAAAGCCCAAAACTTCTTTCACCACCCATTCGCCGGAGGTCAACGGGGTGACTTCGACATGCTCTTCGCACGCGCCGCCCTGAAATGTCTTATGTCGTTGTGGAGCCTGCGGTTTGGACAGGTCGAACAAATAGAGATGGTTGTAACCGTCCCGTTGACTTTGATAAATAAACTTGGAACTGTCCCACGGCAGGAACAGCAGGCCGTGCATCGGTTCCACGTATTTGGGATGCTCCTCTTCGTATATCACACCCTCCTTTTTGCCCGTAGCTGCATCGTAACAAACCAGTTCCGCACGGTTTTGGTCGCGATTCAGTTCAATCATGTATATTTTCCGGTTATCCGGGCTCCAGGAAATGTTCGTGAAATAACGGTCGGTGGGATCTCCTGCTTGCAACCATACCGTCCGGCCTGTGGCCGGCGTAAAGACACCCACCGTCACTTTGTGCATTTTTTCTCCTGCCATAGGATATTTGCAAGGATAAGTGGTGGCTATGCGTGTCGTGATATCCACTTGCGGATAGTCGGGCACCATACTTTGGTCCATCCGATAGAAAGCGAGTTGTTTCCCGTCCGGGCTCCAGAATGTTCCTTTGGTAATGCCGAACTCGTTACGATGTACGGTTTCTCCATACACTAAGTCGTTGCTACCATCGGAAGACACGGCCATCGTTTGCCCCTCTTTCGTCGTGACATATAGGTTGTGTTGCCGTACGAAAGCCAGGCTATTGGAAGACGGGGAGCGGTCCAATGCCGTGGCATCCGCCGGATATTCCTGTCCCCATACCTTCTTTCCCGATTTGAAGTCTACTACAGTGTATATGGAGGTCGGTTTACCTCCGTTTTTTCCTTTCCCGGAAACGACGGTGGCTACCCATGGTTGTCCGCCATCGGGGAACTCCACATTGTAGCAGCTCCGCACGACCGATGAGTCTTCCCCGGCTCCCAGCCATTGGTTTAGTTGCGATAAGGTAAACAGCACCTTCTTGCTTCCGTTCTTGGGGTTTATCTCATTGGAGCCGTCCAAGTCCGTTTCCACCAACCGGTTACCCCACCAAGCCGTGTACAGGTTTTGGGGCTGTAATTGATGGTACGTACTTCCTCCCGGAAGCAAATCATCCAATGTGAAACTCTTTTTTCCTTGTGCCATGGCGAGGACGGACAGAAGTGAAACCATTATGAAAAGATTAATCCTCTTCGTCATAGCGGTCGAATTTACGGTTTTTTCCGAATGGCTTCCGTTCGCGGTCAAAAGGTTTCCGCTCGCGGTCGAACGGCTTGTTTTTGCGGTCGAACGAGCGTTCTCTGCGTTCAAAAGGTTTTCCTTCGCGTTTAAACGGTCGTTTTTCGTATGACCCTCCTCTGTCCTCACGGTCTTCCCGTGGACGGCGGTCGAAAGAATGACCTCCGCGCGGCCGGCCGTTGCGGTCGTCGTAATCCCTTCTTCTGGGGGTGAAGTCTTCTTCATCGTCATCAATGGCCTTTTTAAACTCGCGGTGCATCTTGAAACGTCGTTTTTCCGCCATTTGCCGACGTTCTTCGTCGGTTTTGATTTCCTTGCCTTCGGCGCGTAGTTCCTTGTATTTTCCACTGAATATTTGGTATTTGCGGAACTCGCATTCCAACGAACCGTTGTACAAAGGTATTTTGATGGAAGGTTTCAAGCCTATCTGGTCGAAACATTCTTCGCGGTAGCTCAGAACCCAGGCATCGTTATCCAGGAATTGGTGTTTCAGCCGTTCGCCGATGGTCCGGTACAGCCCCAACAAGTCGGGCGTGGAGATGCGTTCGCCATACGGCGGATTGGTGATGATGATGCTTTTCTCGGCCGGTTGCGTAAACTTGTGGAAATCTTGCTGGGCTATTTCGATCTCTTTGCTCAGTCCGGCAGCTTTGACATTCCGTGTGGCGATGTCTACGGCGTTGCGGTTAATGTCGTAACCATAGATCTTATGTGTGAATTCACGTTCTTGCGACTCGTCGTTGTAAATCCGGTCAAACATCTCCTTGTCGAAGTCAGGCCATTTCTCGAAAGCATATTCCTTGCGGAATACGCCCGGTGCGATGCCGCGGGCGATGAGTGCCGCTTCGATGGCTATCGTTCCCGAACCGCACATCGGGTCTATCAGGTCGCATTCGCCGTCCCAGCCCGTCATCAGGATCATGCCAGCGGCCAATACCTCGTTCAACGGGGCTTCCACGGCTTCCTGCCTGTAGCCGCGCCGGTGCAACGATTCACCGGAACTGTCTAACGACAGCGTACAGTCGTTTTCTGCAATATGGATATTCAGTTGCAAGTCCGGATGAGTCACGCTGATGTTGGGGCGCGAACCGGTTTTCTCGCGGAAGTAATCCACAATGGCATCCTTTACCTTATAGGCCACAAACTTACTGTGACGGAACTCTTGGGAAAAGACCACAGAGTCTACGGCAAAGCTGGTTTCATTGTTCAGATACTGATTCCAGTCGATGGCCTTGACGGCATCATAAACCTGATCGGCAGATTCCGCCTTGAAATGCTTGATAGGTTTAAGGATGCGGATGGCCGTACGCAGGGCAAAGTTGGCTCGATACATGAGTTCCTTGTCGCCGGTGAAAGACACCATTCGGCGTCCGGTCTGGATGTTGTTTGCTCCTAAGTCGGTCAGCTCTTTGGCCAAAACATTCTCTAATCCCTGGAAGGTTTTGGCGATGAGTTCAAATTCAGTTTCCATTGTGTAAGTTTTGTTGGATAAATCGCTCATGCTCGGCAGACTCGGGCAAGCTCGGTCTGCGCTCGCTTACTCGCGATTTTCGATGGATGCTTGTTTGCTATTGGTTTATTTATATTTCTTTTGTACGAGTCGGGCACCGGCAGGTACGTCCTCCGTCACCCAGATGTTACCGCCTACCGTCGCGCCACGGCCTACCGTGATGCGCCCCAGAATGGTGGCGTTGGAGTAGACAATCACGTCGTCTTCCAGAATCGGGTGGCGCGGAATGCCTTTGATGGGGTGTCCGTCGTCGTCGAGCGGGAAGCTTTTGGCTCCGAGCGTGACTCCCTGATAGAGCTTTACGTGGTTGCCGATGATGCAAGTAGCCCCTATCACGACGCCCGTGCCGTGGTCGATAGTGAAGTGGTGGCCGATTCGGGCGGCGGGATGGATGTCGATGCCGGTCTCGGAATGCGCCATTTCCGTGATGATGCGCGGAATCAAAGGCACGCCCAATAAAAGCAGTTCATGGGCGATGCGGTAATTGCTCAACGCCTTGATGATAGGGTAGCAACTGATGATTTCGCCGTAAGACTCGGCAGCCGGGTCGCCGTTGTAAGCTGCTTCCACATCAGTGGCCAGCACTTCGCGCAGGGCTGGCAGGCGGCTGATGAACTGTCCGGCCAAGTCGATGGCCTTTTCTCGTTTGGTGTCACATGCACAGTCGCCTGTTTCCTTGGCATCGAAGCATAGTCCGGCATGTATCTGTTCGGTCAGCAGGTTGTACAACCGTTCGATGTTGACACCGATATGATAAGTGATGGTATGATGGTTGACCGTGGATTTCCCGTAAAATCCCGGGAAAAGGATGGCACGGCACAATTCGATAATTTCGTGCAGGACTTTTCCCGAAGGGAGGGGGTCTCCGTCTTGATGTTCATGAAATAAACCTTTCAGAGACGAGTCTTCGGATAATTCCGTGACGGTTTGTGCCAAAAGGTGAGTGAAATTCAACAAACTCATTAAACTTTAAAATGTGTGATATTCTCCGTGCAAAGATAAAAAAATCAGGCTTCCTTCCCAAAAAAAAGCCTGATTATTTGTTACGGGCCTATGCTTTGCCCCGATATTACGACGCGTCATGCTTCTTTCGCGCTTTTCACCAACTTATACAACTTGTCGTTCGGCCTTATTTTCTCCGGCACTTTAAACGACACGCGCATGCCTTTTCCTACGGTTTCCACCGGTTTCAGGTCGTAACGCACTTCTTCCAAATCCATGAACAATGCCCCTGTCGTAGGACCGGTGACGAGCAGACGGTCGCCCACGCTCATGTCCGCCGCTTCGATTTGGAACTCTCCCACGCCAAGTTTGGAAAAGTATTTGATGGCCTTGCCCACGTAGACCTTTTTTTCCGTGGCGGCCGAGCCGTAGTTCGTCGTCCATTCGCCTAAAGTCTGTCCCTGGTAGTACCCGTCCCAGAAACCACGGTTGAACACGCGGGCCAACCGCTCGTCCCATCCGTCTTTTTTCTCTTCGGTGAACGTCCCGTCCAACACGTTTTGTATGGCTTCCTGATAGCAGCCCACGACGGTGGCCACATATTCCGGTCCCCGGGCACGTCCCTCGATTTTGAACACGCGTACGCCCGCCTCCATCATCCGGTCAATGAAGCGTACGGTCTTCAGGTCTTTCGGGCTCATGATGTATTTGTTGTCGATTTCCAGTTCCGTGCCCGTTTCGCGGTCTTTCACGATGTAGCTCCGGCGGCAGATTTGCATGCAGGCCCCCCGATTGGCCGACCGACCCGTGTTGTCCAGACTGAGGTAACATTTCCCGCTGACGGCCATGCAGAGTGCGCCGTGACAGAACATCTCGATGCGTATCAGCTCTCCTCCCGGACCGCAAATGCGTTGTTCCTCTATTTGCCGGTGTATGTCGGCCACCTGCGTCATATTCAGTTCGCGGGCCAACACCACGACATCGGCAAATTGGGCATAGAATTTCAACGCTTCGATGTTGCTGATGTTCAACTGGGTAGACAGGTGTACCTCCTGCCCTATCTGCCGGCAGTACATCATGACGGCTACGTCCGAAGCTATGACAGCGGAGATGCCGGCTTCCTTGGCCGCATCTATGATGGTACGCATCAGCGGAAGATCCTCGCCGTAGATGATGGTGTTTACCGTCAGATAGCTCTTGATGCCGTGTACGGCACAAGTTTGTGCCATTTCCTTCAGGTCGTCGATGGTGAACGTACTGGCCGAATGCGCCCGCATGTTCAGGTTTTCGATGCCGAAGTATATGGAGTCGGCTCCGGCTTTGATGGCTGCGGCCAATGATTCGCGCGAGCCTACCGGTGCCATGATTTCAAAATCTTTTCTCGTCATGGTGTGGGGTTTTGTTTGCAAAGATACGCCCTTTTCCCGACATACCGGAGACGCGGTAGTTTTTTTTGCTTTTTTACGCTCTCTTTGGGCTTTCTTTGCCGTTTCATTGAAGAGGGTGCCTACCTTGCTTCCCGCGAAGGTAGGATTCGGTTCGGCAAAGCCAAGTAAGAAAACTTCGTTTTCATTTGTCTCTGCTCTCACCTTTCACTACCTTTGCACCCATGAAAATAGGAAATGTGGAGTTCGGGCCTTATCCCGTGTTTCTGGCCCCGATGGAAGATGTGACGGACATCGGTTTCCGTCTCTTATGCAAGCGTTTCGGCGCGGCGATGGTATATTCCGAGTTTGTGGCGGCAGATGCCTTGGTGCGCATGGTGAACCGCAGTTTGGAGAAACTGGCGGTGTGTGATGACGAACGTCCCGTGGCCATCCAGATTTACGGCAAGGAACCGGGGCCGGTGGCCGATGCGGCCCGTATCGTGGTGGAACGTGCCCGTCCCGACGTGCTCGACTTGAATTTCGGTTGCCCCGTGAAGCGCGTGGCGGGCAAGGGAGCCGGGGCCGGCATGTTGCAGAACATTCCCAAGATGTTGGAAATCACGCGGGCCGTGGTGGATGCCGTGGACATTCCCGTCACGGTGAAAACCCGTTTGGGATGGGACGAAGGCAGCAAGGTGATTGTGGATTTGGCCGAAAGCCTTCAAGATTGTGGTATCCGGGCGTTGACCATACATGGCCGTACCCGGGCGCAGATGTACACCGGCGAAGCGGACTGGACGCTCATTGGTGAGGTGAAAAACAATCCGCGCATGACAATTCCCATCATCGGAAACGGCGACATCACTTCGCCCGAACGTGCCCGTGAGTGTTTCGACCGCTACGGGGTGGATGCCGTCATGGTGGGGCGTGCCACCTTCGGCCGCCCATGGATTTTCAAGGAAATCATGGATGTCCTGAATCCGGAAAGTGTGTCGGCTGCGCACGAAGCCGTGAAGAGCGACTATCCGGTGATGAGTGCGGACTGGAAGATAGACGTGCTCAAGGAGCAGGTGCTCACCAGCGTGCGCCGCATCGACGAATACCGAGGCATCCTGCACAGCCGCCGCCATCTGGCCGCGTCGCCCGTGTTCAAGGGAATCCCCAATTTCCGTGAAACACGTATCGCCATGTTGCGTGCCGAAACGGTGGACGAACTTTTCGCCATTCTGGAACGTGCCCGCGAGGCGGTGAGGCAGGTTACGGATTGAAACCGGGAGGCGGGAAAATCACCTTGCGCCAACCGGAAAATCAATCTCAGCCGAATGAAAAATCGTTTGGCTGAGATTGGAAAATCATTCGGCTGAGATTGATTTTAGTCCTTCTTGAGGATGTATAAAGTATTGTTTTACAGTGGTGTGATGGTTTGTAATTTCTCGTCGAGCCATGTAGCGAAAATGGAAACCAGTCCTGTCCCGATAGGTATGATACGTGCTGTCATCCTCTGTCCAGCCTTCGTGACGGCTTGGGCGGAAGGTTGGCGTTGGAGTTCGCATAAGGCTTTCAGGTCGTCCTCCGTCACTTGTCCGATATATGAGTTCAGCATAAGGGTCTTCGTGTTTTCTCCCATATATGTCCGCAGAGCGGCAAGCGGCTCTTTAATTTTCTCCACGTCGATTCCGGTCACGGAGATGAAGCTTTCCATTTGGGCGACCGTACCGTCTATGATATCTTGTGTATCAGATGTATTGAAAAACTCCTCGAACAAGGTTTTGTACACGGCCGGACAATCTTTTGCGGGCACGGGAGCGGCAGGTTTGCCCGTCATGATGGCCGTCATTCCCGCGGTCAAGTCGGTCTGCATGGAGGACGTCATCATGGCTGCAGTGGAATGTTGTATGGCTGTTTTCAGCCGTTCGTCTTTTAGGCATTCGGTATAGTCTTTTAGCTGTTCCAATGAAACGTTTCCCGCATAGTCGGGCCACAGTAGTCCGGCTATGTCTTCATGGAATTGCGTCTCGAAATATTCTGTGGTCAGTTTCTCGGCCATTTGTCTTTTTTCGGCATCCGTCATTTTTTGGATACCTTCTTTTTCGGAGGAAGAAATCTTTCCCAGAGCCATCGTCTGGAATCCGGCGGTGGCATTTCTGAATTTGAGCAGGTTGCCGCTTTGTTCTATCATCTCGATGAGTGCTTCTTTGTATGCTACGGAGTCTCCAATGGCTGTTTGTCCGTGCAACGTGAAGATGCTGCCCCATAGGGCGAGGCACAACGTCCATAGGACTTGTGCCGTTTGTTTTTTCTGTTTCATGTTTTGGGTCATTTGTTGAGCTGTTCTTCCAATGTCTGTATCAGTTTGTCCTTTTCGTTGGGGCGAGGAGCGTTCTTGGTGACGAGCCGTCCCTCCTTGTCGAAGATGGCGTAAGAGGGATAACCGCCGTTTAAGAGTATGCCTTCTACGGCTTCCTGTTGCACTTCGGGCAGGTTGTAGTGCACGGTCTGCGCCCCTACGGAATGGTATTCGCGTATGATTTGTTTCCATGAGGCATCCGTGGTGTATTTGGCGAAGTAGAGGAACACTACGTCACGTCCTTTCATAGCCTCCTTGATGGCCGGGACAAAATATTTCATGTCGCGCTTGCATGGGGTGCACCAACTGCCCCAGATGTCGGTATAGACCACCTTGCCGCGGTAGGGGGCGAGGATGCGTTGCAGGATTTCGTTTCCGTCCGTCAGCCCCTCTATGGCATCGTTGTCCTTCAGCGAGTTTTGATAGTCGAATGGGGTTTGTTGTTGGTGGACGTAGAATTCCTGTCGGCGGGTTACGGTTTCGCGCAGGCCGGGTGTCTGGATGCAGGCCAAAGCCTCGCGAAAGACGTTGTCGGGGAGCGGGGTGCAGGACTCTTCCATAGCCATGGTGGCTAAGAGCGTACGGGCATAGTCTTTCTGTGTTTCGGACAAGAGGGTGTCGGCATTGAGGACTTCCCAATGTTCGCGCAGTTTCCGGACGCGATGCACTTGCTTCACGGACGATGCGTCGGGGAGTTTCTCCAAAGCTTGTAGGATGTCCGTATGGTTTTGGTGGTAGGTAGCCATGAAAGCCGTGTCTGTATGGTGGCCCTTTTGGATTGCTTTTTCCATGTATATCGTGCGGTTGACGAGCTGGATGAGGCTGTCCGGCACTTGCAAGTCTTTTTGTTCGGACAGTGCCCGTTTCAACTGCTTCATGTCGCAGACGACATGGCCGTGGCTATAGGCCAGAAGGTTCAGGTATTGGGGATAAATCATGGCGAAGTAAGTACTGTTGTCGTCGAGTGCCGTCGGTACGGGCGGCAAAGCTTTCACGAGGGAGTCCATCAGGGGGGTGATACCCGGTGGGAATGACTTGCGGTCGCTTTCGTCAACTTTGTAGTAAGGTTCGATGAGGGTTTGGAGTGTACTGTATAGCAGAGTTTCGTGGTTGAAGGAACGACAGTCTTGCGAAAGGTTCGGATAACGGTCATAAATGCTGTCCAGACGGTGTTGTTGCCGGTTCAGTTCTTGGCGTACGGCCAGAAGGTACAAACTGTCGTTGGTCATGGCCGTTTCGGGGAATTTCCAGTTGTTCACCCTGAAGTCCATACCTAAAGTCAACTGTTCAAGGTTAATCCTTGTGTTTTGTTCCATCAATAGGGGGCCTCCTTGTCGCATAAAGAAGTATTCCTTTCCCGGTGAGAGGATGAGCGGCATACCACCCGGATTCGTTTCGAGGATGGCTTGGGAACGTCCGCCCAAGGGAAAGCGCATTTCAAAAACACCGGCAGAGTCGGTTTGTACGGCAATGCTGTTGTTGTTGAGTTCCAATATGTCTCTATAATAGCAACTTACACTGTGGTATGGCTTTCCGGGAAGGTAACCCCGTAGGGTGACGCTGTCTTCGCAGAAGGTACAGGGTGGCGAGGGGCGGCTGTTGGGCTGCATACGCGAGAGAATGGCGAGGCGGTTGTCTTTCAAACGGACATAGTGTTGCGGTTTTCCCCCGTCTATGGCGATGGTGCAGGCCGAGTCGCCTTGCGTTTGAATTTCCAGTTGCAAGGTTTCTTTGCCGTTTCGTAAGGTGACGGCGGTTTTCTTTCTGCCTTCCTTGACGGAGGCATATTGCCATTGCCGTGCGTCGTGTACGGCAAAATCCTTGAAGAAGCCCCATTCCCACGCGCCGGTCGCGGCGTTAAGCCAACAGGCATCGCGGCCGACGGTTTGTGCTTGCAGGCTTACGGCAGTACAAAGCAGGAGGATGGATAAGATAGCTTTTCTCATGGTGTTTTCTATTTGTCGAGCTGTTCTTCCAATGTCTGTATCAGTTTGTCCTTGAAGACAGGGTCGGGGGCTTCTTTGGAGACGAGCCGCCCTTCCTTGTCGAACAGGCCGTAGGAGGGGTAGCCGCCTTGGCGGAGAACGGCCTCCACGGCCTTTTGCTGTTCGTGTGGCAAATTGTAATGTACGGTTTGCGGCCCCACGCACTTATACTCCTTGATGATTTGTTTCCAAGAAGTGTCCGAGGTGTTGTTGGCGAAGTATAAAAATATGACATCCCGTCCTTTCATGGCTTCCTTCACGGCAGGAACGTCGTTTTTTATCGCGTGTTTACACGGACTGCACCATCCGCCCCAGATGTCGGTGTAGACCACTTTACCGCGATAGGGGGCGAGGATGCGTTTCAGAATCTCGTTTCCGTCGGTCAGTCCGGCTACGATGTCGTTGCTTTTGAGTGAACCTTGGAAGTCGAACGGTCTTTGCTGTTCGCAGACGTAGAAGTCTTGCTGCCGTGCGACGGTCTCGCGCAATCCCGGTGTGTGGATACGGCTTATGGCTTCCTGTAATATCTTGTCCGGCAATGGGGTATGGCTTTGTTCCAGTGAATAGAGTGTGGAAAGGGCTGAGGCGAAATCCTTTTGGAAACCGGATAGGGCAAGGCGGTCGATGGTGTCCCATTCTTCCCTCAGGTTCGCGATTTTGAAAAGGTCCATGAACGAGTTTTTCTGGACGGAAGCTTCAAGTCCTTTTACGATGTCCTCGTGGTTTTGATGGTAGGTACGGACAAGGGCTGTATCTTTTCCTTCTCTCGATTTTATGCGTGCTTCCATCGCCAATGTATGGTCGATGAGCTGCATGAGGCTGTCCGGGACTTGCAAGTCCCGGTGTTCTTGCATGGCTTGTTTCAGCCGTCTCAGGTCGTATGCGATATTGCCGTGTTTGTGGGCTTGGTAGTTATGATAGTTGATGTAGTTCGAGATGAAGTTGGAATAGCGGGAGTTTACGGTGGTCGGCACGGGAGGCATCTCTTTCATCAATGAATCTATCATGTCCAAGATGCCGGGAAGCAGGTGGTCGTTTCCTTGTGCATGGCTGTCGTAGGATTGTGTGATTAGCCTTCCGAGGCTACTGTAATACAGGTCTTCTTTTGCCAAGGTCCGGAAGTCTTCCGAAAGATTCGGATGCTTCTTGAGAAGAGCGTCCAACGCGTGTTCCTTTTCAGCCAACCCTTTCCGGATTTCGCTCAGGCAGACGCTGTCACTTACCACATTGGGATACCGGAGAGTTTTCGGTTGGACGAAAAAACTTTCCTGTATGTCCGACAACTCATGGTTGATTCTTCCATTCTCGCCCATCATCAAAAACGAATTTCCTTTTATCCACAGGAAACATTCTGACTGAGGACTAAGCAGAAGGGAAAACATATGAGACTGGATGCGAAAAAGCACTTCTGTCCGCCCTAAAACGGGGATGCTTAACTCGAACCGTCCGATGGAATCGGTTGGGACATTGGCTATCTTTTGCGTGTCCTGAAATCTTTCATAGTAGATATATTCCAAGTTTTGGTTGGGAAAGTCCGGCAGGTATCCTCTTAACATGACGCTGTTTTCGTGGAATTGGCACGGTCGGGACGCGGCTGTGTCAGCCGGCAGGTAGGAAAGGATGCTTTTCGCGCTGTTCCACAACCGGTAGGTCTGTGCCTTTCCGTCGTCGACGGCGATGGTACAAACGGAGTCGTTTTGGTAGCGGATTTCCAATTGCAAGGTTTCTTTGCCGCTTCGTAAGGTGACGGCGGTTTTCTTTCTGCCTTCCTTGACGGCGGCATATTGCCATTGACGTGCGTCGTGTACGGCAAAGTCCTTGAAGAATCCCCATTCCCACGCGCCGGTCGCGGCGTTAAGCCAGCAGGCATAGCGGTCGGTTTGTGCCTGTATGCCTACGGCGGCGCAGAGCAGGAGGAGAGATAGGATAATCTTTTTCATGATGCTTTCTATTTGTTGAGCTGTTCTTCCAATGTCTGTATCAGTTTGTCCTTTTCGTTGGGGCGAGGAGCATTCTTGGTGACGAGCCGCCCCGCCTTGTCGAAGATGGCGTAAGAGGGATAACCGCCGTTCAAGAGTATGCCTTCTACGGCTTCCTGTTGTGTGCCGGGCAGGTTGTAGTGTACGGTTTGTGCGCCTACTGAGCCGTATTCCTTGATGATTTGTCGCCATGTGTCGTCCGGTGTACGGTTGGCCAAATAAAGGAATACGACGTCGCGCCCTTTCATGGCTTCTTTGATGGCCGGGACGAAATCACGCATGTGCCCCTTGCACGGGCCGCACCATCTGCCCCAGATGTCGGCATAGACCACCTTGCCGCGATAGGGGGCGAGGATGCGTTGCAGAATTTCGTTCCCGTCGGTCAGTCCGGCCATGATGTCGTTGCTTTTCAGCGAACCTTGGTAGTCGAAGGACGTTTGCAGTTGGCGGGCATAGAAGTCTTGCCGCCGGGCGACGGCCTCGCGCAACACGGGAGTTTGGATATGCGCCATGGTTTCGCGCATCAACGGTTCCGGAAAGGGGGTATGGTCACGTTCCAATGCCTCCCATGCCAACAAGGTTCCGGCAAGGTCTTTCTGGAAGCGGGTCCGTATGGAAGACTCGAGGAGTTCCTGGTATCTTAACAATTCTGCGTTTCCGATGATTCGGGGCTCCCGTTCCCGAAATACCGGAAACTGGTGTATTTCTCTCGCAATCTTGAAGTGGTTTTCATTATATGCCTGCATGGCCGTGCTGTCAGCCGGATTGTCGCGGGAGAACTTTCGTCCCATGTCCACCGTCCGGTCGATGAGTTGCAAAAGCGTGTCGGGGAGATGCAAGTCTTCTTGCCAGGGCAGCACTTGCTGCAATTTCTCCAAGTCTATCATGACGGCAAAACGGCCGAGGAATTGTTGGTACTGGTAGTAGACGGATTGTTGCAGGAAGCCGTGGTAGTCGGGGAAGATGGTGTAGGGTACGGGCGGTATGGTATGGCATAAGGAATCAATGGCTTGTATGATTTCCGGGGAGAGACGCTTTTCACCGAAATCCGAAAGGTTGTAGTGTTGGTAGGCGAGACGGTGGAGGGCACTGTAACGGATTTCTTCTTCTTTCACGGTACGGTAACGCCGGGACAGGTTGGGGTGTTTGCCGATGAGGCTGTCTAATTGCCGTTCACGGCGTGCCAGTTCGTGCCGTACCTCATTGAGGCAGGTACGGTTGTCTACCGAGTGGATGTCCCTTTCGGTCGGAGAGAATACGTCTAAATTCATTCCGATAGCCAACAGTTCGTTGCTCGTCCGTGCGTCTTCCCCCATCAGGATGGGAGTACGGCCGTTCATATATAGGTAGTAGTCTTGTTCCGGACTGAACAGCAGCGTGAACGTGCGTTCCGCGATGCGGCAAAGGGCTTGTGCCGGTCCGAAGGCCGGGAAACGCAACCGGAAACGTCCGAGCGAGTCGGTTTGTGTCTGGAATTTGGGATATTCGGTGAGTTGGGGCATGGAACAGGTAAAAGTGGCATGCTCCATGCCGGGCAGATAACCGCACAATGTGACGCTGTCTTCCCGGTAACTGCATGGTTGCGGCGGCGTGTCGTCAGCCGGCAGGTAGGAAAGGATGCCTTTCGCGCTGTCCCACAGCCGGTAGGTCTGTGCCTTTCCGTCGTTGACGGCGATGGTGCAAACGGAGTCGTTTCGGTAACGGATTTCCAGTTGCAAGGTTTCTTTACCGCTTCGTAAGGTGACGGCGGTTTTCTTTCTGCCTTCCTTGACGGAGGCATATTGCCATTGACGTGCGCCATGTACGGCAAAGTCCTTGAAGAAGCCCCATTCCCACGCGCCGGTCGCGGCGTTAAGCCAACAGGCATCGCGGTCGGTTTGTGCCTGTATGCCCACGGCGGTGTAGAACAAGAAAAGGGATAAAACAGCTTTTTTCATGGTGTATTTATCGGTTGAGTTGTGTTTCCAATACCACTAAAAGGAAGAACAGTGGCGTTACGGTTATTCGGATTTCCGTTTCAGTATCACGCGGCTGTAGTTTCCTGTGGGGCTTTGTCCCGCTATAAACGCTTGGTTTTCGTCCAATTCACCGATGAGGTCGCCCAATTCGAACTCCAAAGTCTTGTTTGCGGGATTGAAAGTGATCGTAGCTTGGTACTCAGCCATTTCGCTATAGCCGTCTAACACAGTGATGAATGCCTTGTTGCCGATGACTTCGTTGAGAGTTATCTTGTTTTCGGATACTCGCTGTGGTGAAGTGGTGGCAAGGTTCATCCATCCGTCGGCTGTTCCGCCATCTCCTTTCACGGAGTTGGCGTTGTAGAAATCAAGCTTGAGAGTGACGACGGCGGCTGGTATGTCATCATCATAGTAGTCGTTGTGGATCATTTCATCGGTCCAACTCCAAGTGCCGCGGAAAGGTTGCGAGTAGTCTTCTTCTGTGACATCCGTCGTCTTTTCAGTAGGAGCGTCGGTTTCGACCATTTCGGCTGTGGGCTCGTTAGCGGTTTCGGGTTCATTACCGGATTCATCTCCGTTTTCAGGTGTTGTCCGGTCCGAGATACGGTCGAGTGTGAATGTTACGGGGAAGATATAACCGTATCCTCCGCATTCCAATTCAGGCGTATCCTCGTTACCTACGGTGATGTCTATTTTTGCACTGTCCGTCCGGAGGGAAAGTGTGGCCGGCACGATGATATCTTTGTTTTCCAATTCGTCCCACCATGTCAGTTCGAGCTTGGCCGTATTGCCCTCCACCTGGACAGAGGCCACGTTGAAACTGATAGAGAAGAACCCCATCTCTTCTTTGCTGCCGAAATAGAATGTGCCTTTTGTGGAATCGCTTTTGAGGTCGAGGATGAGTTCGGCGGCTTCGGATTCGTTGTCGAATCGCCATGTACCCGAGAATTTGTCCTTAGCGGAAGAACCACAGAAAGCCATGCAAATTGCTGTAACGAGGATGGCCAAAGCGATACCACTGTAAAGGAGGAGCTTGTTCCTTTGTGAAGGGCAGGATTGGGGAACGCTGTTTTCGGTATCCGGAGTGTTCGTATGGGATGTGTACAAGGAGGTGTCTGTTTGGGCTTCGGGGGTAAAGGAAGCGGTTGCAGTTGAGTTCTCATCTTGTGCATTGGTTTCCTCTACGAGACGCCCCGCATGGATGTTGACCCATCCGAGGATACGCAGCACGAACTGCATGACAGACCAATAGAGCATAATGAGGCCGAAGGCCAATACCTCAAGCCCTACGGCAAAAACGGTACCCTTGATTTGACGGGAGATTTCATCGAAGCCCGTGTACATAAGGTTGTTGAAATCTATACCTTTCGTAAAGAGAAGAATGCTGACCACAATGACGGCGGCAGCTACGAACGGCATCCAAATCAAGTTGATGTTGTATACGGCGGATTTGCGTAGCTGTTCGGCACCTTTGAGAGCCGGTTTGCTCCACGTCGCTTCTTCACGGAGTTCTTCAAAAGCCGATTTGAGGAGGATTAGCGAGATTATCGTGCATACGAAAGCGCCGAACCGAAATAACCAACCGAAAATGACGGGTAGGAAAGAGGCTGGGAAGAGCAATAGGGTGGCTGCGATTTCAAAACCGCAAGCAGTGGAGATGCGTCCCACCATGGCTGACGCCTCGTAATTCTTTTGTATCGACTTAAAGCCATTCAGTCCGACGAGGTACAAGATGTAGCCTATGATAGTCAGAGTTTGTGCGCTGAGAGTGAACGGTTTTAAAGGCAATTCTTCTTCGCCAGCCGCTTTCAGCAAGTCGTTGGCAGTGTCTATGGCAATGGAAGCCGTTTGTAGGATACCGGCCACCCAACCGGCTATGGCTACGATGATAACTCCCGTCAGGATGAGGCGGGTATGTTTGGTCCAAATTTCGTTGTTGTACATACGGATAAGGTATTAATAAGGTATAAAAAGGAAAATTATTTCAATCGGAAGTGGACGGGGAGGGTGTATTTCACCCTAACCGGTTTGCCTTTCTGCTTGCCGGGTGTCCACTTGGGCATGGAGGATACCACCCTGAGGGCTTCTTTGTCGAGATAGGGATTCACGCTTTTGGTCGCTACGGTGTTGCTGATACTTCCGTCTTTCTCCACGCAGAATTGTACGACGACTCTACCTTGTATTCCGTTTTCCAAGGCTATTGTGGGATACTTCACATTACGGGCGATGTAGGACATACAAGCAGACAATCCTCCCGGAAACTCCGGCATTTGTTCCACTGTGTCATAGATGTTCTCGTCTTTCTCTGTTTCCGAGGGCTGCTGTTCCGTACTGGGGATTTCCGTATCCGCAATGGCGTCCTCCACGATGTTCTGGATTTCTGGTAGTGCGGGTGGAGGAGATACCGTTTCGACTTTTTGGGCGGCTTCGCGCCTTTCGTTTTCCAAAATCCGTGCCAATGCCTCGTCATGGATAAAGAAACCGTTGAACGAGGATGGTGCATAGCCCTTGAAAGCCGACACGATGTCGAACTTGAACGATTTGCCTTCCGTGATGGCAGGGAAGATGTAAGCCCCGGCTATCTGTACCCGGTTGTTGGGAAGCAGGTACATCATATTGATGGTATGGGAAGAAGATGACTTGGCCGCCTTGCCGTAGATGCGGAACTTGTAGCCGCCTGACGACGGACCGAGACAGAGGATTTGCGTGACATGCCAATAGCGGTCCACTCCGGCATCGGTCTTGTGAGGTACTTTCACGGGATACGCCTTGGCGGGCAGTTTTACGGTAGTTTGTGCATGGCTTCCGAAGGTAACGATAAAAAGCCACACCAATGATACGAAATCCACAATTGTCTTTTTCATAAGTTTCATCAGTAAATGTGGAAGAATTGATTCCCAAACACGCTGTAAAGGTAGCGATTTTTCTCAAATGGAAGTATGCTGAAGTATATTATTTTTGCAATATGCCTGCTTTTCACCATTTACGTACCTCCTAAAATGCTTTTGTTGTTTTCATTCTATTTCTTTTTGGTGCTTTCTAAGACCACCTTTTCGTGTAGCCTTTTTAGGTAAAACGTATAAATAAAAAAACATTCCCCCAAAGAGAATGTTCTTAACGTTTGTATGGAAAGAAATTCTCTATTGGGGGGAATGTTATCCGTATCGGATTTTCCGACAGTCTATTTGCTGCAAGTCTTGCTGCTGAATGCCGTTAGCATCCAAACCATCTTTTCCTGTTCTTTCAGGTAGTCGCTCATCAGCGATACCGTTACTTCGTCTCCGGCTTCTGCTGCCAGATCAAGAACCTTTCTTTCTTCTCCGATAAGATGACCGTAAGTAGAAAGGATGTGTTCTATGGCTTCACTGCCACAGGTTACGCCTGAAATTTCCTTGATTCTTGCCACCTTCAAATAATCACTGAATTTGTTTGAGGGGACGCTGCCCAACGTTAAGATACGTTCTGCGATCTCATCGATTTTCTCGGCTGTATCGTTGTACAAGTCCTCAAATTTACTGTGAAGAACGAAGAATCCATGTCCTTTGATATCCCAGTGAAAACCACGGAGGTTGGTGTAATGAATCTGGAAGTCTGCCAATAAAAGATGTAATGCCGTAACGACGTCCGCTACTCTTTTCTCGTCCAAATGCAAATAATTTAAAGTATTCATAATGTTTCTGTTTTTGAGATTTAATATTCTGTTTATTTTGTTTGATGTGACAAAGATAGGCTATAAACATATGCTTGTCAAACAGATAATTTCTATCTTTGCATAGATTGATTCTATATCACTTTTTAAATCCTTGTTTGCTATGACTTTACAACAAATGGAATATGTCTTGGCTGTAGACCGTTTTCGCCATTTTGCCAAAGCGGCGGAACATTGCCGGGTGACACAGCCTACTCTGAGTGCCATGATACAGAAACTGGAGGAGGAGTTGGGAACGAAAATATTCGACCGGGGACAACAACCGGTTTGTCCGACGCCTGCCGGAGTCTTGGTCATATCCCAGGCTCGTAACGTGCTGTTCCAGGCAGGACGTATAAGAGATATAATAGAAGAGGAAAAACATTCTATGTCCGGAACGTTTAAATTAGGAGTATTGCCCACGATAGCCCCTTATTTATTGCCTCGTTTTTTTCCGCAGTTGATGAAGAAATATCCGCAACTGGATATCAGAGTAGTGGAAATGAAAACCGATGTCATCAAGTCTGCCTTACGTACTGGAGAGATAGATGCCGGCATCGTGGCCGGTCTGTCTGATATGGATGAGTTTGACCGTGTACCCTTGTTTTATGAACCTTTTCATGTATATGTTTCGCGCGAAAGTGAATTATTCGGGCGTGAAGTGATACGTACTTCGGATTTGTCGGGTGAACAACTGTGGCTGTTGGACGAAGGGCATTGTTTCCGCGACCAGTTGGTACGTTTTTGTCAGCTTAAAGCGGCGAAGGCCAGCCAGATGGCTTACCATTTGGGAAGTATGGAGACATTTATGCGTATGGTAGAGGGGGGAAGAGGGATTACCTTTATTCCGGGACTGGCCGTGTTGCAGCTCAGTGAGGCACAAAAAGAGTTGATACATGCCTTTGCCATTCCTTGTCCGACCCGTCAACTCATTCTGTTGACGCATAAAGATTTTGTCCGGCAAACATTGAAAGAAACGCTTGTTCGGGAAATCCGTAGGGCTGTTCCTTCAGAAATGCAGGAACTACAGTCTACCCAAGTATTGGTATAGATTGTATCTATCGGTTCATTTATATTTTCAATCGGATTTGTAGATTGGATACGGAGGAAATGGTTTATTTTTGTAACGAACTAAAACTTTAAAAGATTATGGAACCGATTATCAATTCACAACTTCCTGAATTCAAAGTTCAGGCGTTTCAGAATGGAACTTTCAAGACAGTGACAAACGAAGATGTAAAAGGCAAATGGGCTGTTTTCTTTTCGCAACTATATACTTTATTGTACCAACGGTTTTGTATAATTAAAGTTTTGCTTTGTTCGGTAGTCTCAAAAGCACACTTCGTCAAAATGTGCTTTTTATTAGACAATGCTTAATATCGACTTTGAATCCAACAAATTACCATGCAAGCAGTTGATATAATAAAGTATGGCTATAATCATTTACTGTTTGTAATAATTAAATTGCAATCTTCTGTAAAAAATTTCCAAACATCTTCATATTCCGATAGGGGAATCACTAAACTACCAGATAATCCATCATTAAGATTATAGTTAATATGCTTATTTCGTGAGATTGAAGATGAATATCTTACTAATTGCATTTTTGCCCGTCTAACATTAAATTGACCTTCAATTTTTATGCATGTATTTGCTAATTCACCGTTTTTGGGACCAAACCAATATACATCACCATTGCTATGTAAAATCACTATGGTTGTATTGGCTTTATTAGAAGCTGATTTTATTGGTTTTACTGCTACTGGAGTATATGATAAATCATAAATAAGTTCATCTACACCATAAATTGTATATCCAAGCAAGCTATCATATTCAGTCGGTGTAATATTATTAACTATTTTCTTTAATTTGGCTGCCCATGTTTTACCTGAAATAGCCTCATTCATTTGGATTTGTAATGCTTCCTTGAGCATCATTCCTAATGTTTTCATAATCTTTTATTTTATTGTATTATTGTACAATATATATATTCCTCCAAAACAAGAATTCCTTTCCTCCCTTGTCTAACTCAAATCTTACAAGAAACTCATTTACTACGTCTGTTTCGTAAATAGTCACAATTCCAGATACTAATTCTATTTCTTTAATCAGCTTACAACCATTTTTGAGATACGACATAACTTCACCCCATATCTTGTTGTCGTAGTCTGCTGTATAGGAAATCTCATTGTCGCCGTAATATTCTTTGAGAATGTCACGGAGTTCAGAGATTCCTATCTTGTCAGAAGTACAAGAGCTTATGGGATGAAGTTTTACGGATTCTGTAAGTGCGTAACGCTTCATATTCTATCGGCTTGAATTAATAGAATATGTATTGTTATTTTGATAATATTTACTAAACAGCAAATATGATTATCCATTTCCAAGATGATGTGGAAAAATCGAAATGTGAAGATATCATATCATAACGATATTCTGAATATGAATTAAGTCCAACATAAATGCATGAAGATGGTATCGAGATACTGGCTGATTTACTGAGTGTCGCTATAACTCTTTGATTTACGGGGACCTGCATCATTTGCCATCCTGTATTATCAACATAATTTTCAAAAGAAAATGCTGAACCGGACATGTTAAGTACGACTAAATTACCTTCCAATATCATACCGGACTTTTGTGTTGACTTGTTTAAGTAATTCAACACAAAGGTATTTCTTGTCATTTGGGAAATCATGTCTTCAAGTTCAGAAACAGTAATGCACTTTTGGGGATCTAATGTGGATAGGACGTTTAACATTGTTGATGCTTCTTCCACGGTAGCTAATTTATCTGCCATAACTTTCTTTTTAATTGGTTTATAGTGTATTATACAGAAGTAGAACATCTCCAATTTCACAAAATCAAGGGAAATGCTCGTTTGAATGATTTTTTAACATTTGAAATGCAAATTCCGCCCGATTGCGAGTATAATTCACTATACCGATTGATAATCGGTTAGTGAATACACAAGCCAACCAGTTGGCTTTAATCCCTCAAAACAAATAAATCGAGAATTATTCTATGACAACATTCCACACATTACTCCAGATGATGGATACGTTGCATACCGAAGAGGATTGCAGGGTATATCTGGAGAATATGCGCTGGAATGGAAAGCCAATCTGTCCGCATTGCGGTTCTATCTCCGAGCACCATTACAAACTCACTCAAAATGGAGAGTTCAAAGGATTGTACAAGTGTAAGGACTGCCGTTGCAGATTTACAGTGAGACAAGGAACAATGTTTGAAGGGTCAAACCTACCGCTCAAAAAGTGGTTCTATGCGATTTATCTGTTCCTATCACATAAGAAAGGCATAAGCAGTTGTCAACTCGCGAAAGATATAGGTGTTACCCAAAAGACAGCATGGTTCATGTTACACCGTATCCGCCATAATGTGAGGGACGATGACGCACACTTCGACGACATGACACAGATGGATGAAACCTACATGGGAGGCAAGACACGTCACCACGGAAAAGGAACACAAGGACGTTCCTTGAAAGACAAGACACCTATATTCGGTATGGTATCTGACGGTCTTGTGTACGCCCAAGTAGTTCCGAACGTTCAAAGAAAAACGCTGTTCCCTATTATTAAGGAGAAAGTACGCAAAGGCTCAACCGTCATAACGGACGACCTGAATGTCTATGACACGTTGTATGAGAACTATGAACACAAGACAATTCCACACGGCAGGCATATCTATGCGGTGGACGGCTATCATACAAACTCGATAGAGGGATTTTGGAGTCAGATTAAAAGAGGTATAAAAGGCATTTATCACCTTGCAAGTCGGAAGCACTTACAGAAATATTGCAAGGAGTTCGTATTCCGATACAATACACGGAAACAGACTGATGCAGACCGTTTCAATGATTTCTTGCGAAGTTTTACGGAACGTCTGTACTACGGTGAACTTCTGATGAAACCCGAATGGAGGGTTATCGGATAATCCTATTTCAAACAAGACAATGAAGTCCAATCATGTACGTTCATGGTTGGACTTTTTATGCTTATAACTTATATATGTAGGGCTTTGTTCCTAAATTTGTTCGGCAGTCTGCGAATTGTCTCGGATTTCTTTGGCTAATCCGTTCTTTTTCTTTAGTTTTGTAACCGAACCAAAGTAAAAAGGAGGTTAGAAACAGACATAAGAAATTAGAGGACATATTGCAAGCGACTTGTAGACAAGTTATTTGGCTTAGCTAAATCTGGTAAATTTACGTGAAGTTCCAAGTAATAAGTCGAAAAGTAGGTTTGTACCCTGCAAAGGGTGCAGACTGCTTTTCCTTATTTGAACTTCGAGGTTTTACCAGAACCCAGCTAAGAGTAAGCAGTCAAAAATTGGCTATTGATTGAAAACTCT
>ULQF01034988.1_pt1 | contig 35948 bp, 37 predicted proteins | sample 1954211 | NCBI WGS metagenome assembly ULQF01 (sample SAMEA4835648, study PRJEB28245) | human gut metagenome | biome: gut microbiome; material: fecal sample | place: Denmark | collected 2008 | reverse complement strand
GGTGTAATATGGATATTAAGCAGAAACGCAGATATATCTACAGCCTCGGACGGAAGTGCGGACTTGTTGACGACGGAAATAAGTCAGATGATCTGCACGGCTTTGTGTATCAGCTCACACTCAAAGAGTCCATATCAGAGCTGAACGATGAGCAGGCAGACATAGTAATCAGACAGCTGCAAGCTAACCTCCGGGCAATAACCCCGGAGGTCAAGGCATATATAAGCAACGCTCAGATAAGCAAGATTTTCGGGCTTATGTATGAGTTTGCAAAGCTGTCCCCGTCAGCGGTCACCGTCAAAGAACGGCTATGCGGCATTATTAAAAAAGAGCTTGGTATTACCGTCAATCCGAAATATGACATTTTCAAAGGCTTTTCAGAACGTCAGGGTGCGGAGCTTATTGACACGATCAAACGATATGTTCGGGCGGAAAAGCGCAGAAAGGAGCGTACCGATGGCAAAATCAAAACTTGATTATCTGCAGATAAAGCATCTGACAGGAACGCAGGCGGAAATAGCTGAGGTAATCGGTATCGAAGCATACCGCAAGCTTGTCGGCTACTTCGGCGGTGAACGCATTGCCGTTGCAAAGCCGTCAACGCTTATAAACTTTGCTGTTGCAAGGAATATAGCCGAGGAAAACGACTATTCCGAGGAGGTTATGTCTGCACTCGAACTGTCAAAAAAGGAACAGGAAAAGATAATCGCCGGGCTGAAATAGCCCGGCGATTGTTTCCTTTCGACTCCCTATCCTGCATACTTGATAATTATAATCAGTATAAGCAGCAAGCAGAGTCGTTCAAGGAATTGTGACACATCATACTTCCTATTCATCGTGTTCTCCTATCGCAAAGATGCCGCTCTTACAAATAGAGAAGTCAGCGTGGAAGCATGACGAAGAGACATAACTTGACTTAATGCCTATTTACATTATATCTACTTTGTTAAAAAAGTCAATGATATATCATCTGAATTTGTTGAACCGATTTTGTCAATATTGCCAATGTCCTTTTCAATCGTAATATGATATAATAATTGGATATCAAAGCCCTATAGCAGTAATTTGTGCAGTTACTGCTATAGGGCTTTATTTTTTTGCTTGCAAATGTTACAATTAAACTACATTAAATATAGTACATAAAAATTACGCATTATAAAGCCATTTGAAAGGATTTTATATAATGGAAATCGGAGCAATATTATCAACAGCTATTAACATAATAATCACAGCTGCAATCGGCATTATATCGTATTTCGTCAAACGGACAATAGACAGACAGGACAAATGCGTTACCAGATCTGAACTCGAAAGCCATATTGATATGATAAAGGAATGTAAGAGTGATATCAAAAGTCTGAACGACAGATATGCCACAAAGGCAGAAGTTGAAGAAATCAAGCACACTATAGACAAGATTGACAGTGCAATTGATGAACTTAAGGATACGTCAGTCAAAAATTCCGAGTTTATCCGTGTTATGACACGTCTGGAAACAAAGATAGATAATCTTGCCGATAAGGACAGGAGGGGCAATTGATGAATATAAAAGATCAGCTCAGGAAAAACAAGTTTATAAAAAACAATGGGGCTGTGATCAGAGCAATCAATCTGCTCCGTACCGATTATGTCAATCTCGTAGATGTAACTGCCGCTCTTGAGCCTCAGATCGCTGAGAATGAAGCACTTGACAGTCTTAATTATCTGCTTGAAGGTGGATATATACGGCTCGTGAAGATACGTTCCGAACAGGCTGTAGAGTGCATCGGCGACGATTATACACAGCTTGCAGGTAAGCTGACCGCTAAGGGCATTCAGCTTGTTAACGGTGCTATCGAAGATCCTTGCATAGATCTGTAAGGAGGCGATACTATGAAAAAACGTAATCGTAAAAGAGGTAAAGTCGACAAGCTGCCGTGCGACATCAGGGAAACCGTTGATATGATGATAAATAACCCGTCAGAATATCGCTACAGTGACATTGTAGACTTCATCCGTGAAAACGGTTATGAGGTGTCGAAATCTTCGGTAGCACGTTATGCACAGGCTCTGAATGCTTCTTTGGAGCAGGTAATGCTCATTAGCAATAACTTCCGCCTTATAAACGAGGAGCTTGCCAAATATCCGGATCTTGATGTTTCCGAGGCTCTTGCCCGATTAACAAACCATAAAGTAATGGAAGCAATCCAGAATTTAAGCGATGACAGTCTGAAAGATGTTCCGCCCGAAAAGCTGATCGCTGCAGTGCCGTCGCTGATAAAAGCGGCAACATATAAACGGGACACAGACGCTAAGAACCGCTCATCAATGGATGCGGCGTATGATGTTTTCAAGGAAGACATCTTCGCCGCCATGGCTAAGGATAATCCTCAGCTGTACTCACAGCTTGCCGCATATATCAGAAGTAAGCAGAAAGAGGGTGACGGCGAATGATATATGTAATATATGTACAATCAGGATCAGAAACGACTGTTATGTACTCGATGCGTGAACTCGGTTATACAGCGTATGTGCCGAGAGAGTTGTACAAGTATCGCAAAAAGGGTGTATGGCACGAAGAAATCAAACCGCTTTTTGACGGTTACATATTCTTTCAGACCGACCGCCTGACAGCCGATGATTATTATACCATTCGCAAGATACACGGTGTCGGCAATTTTGTCAGTAAAACAACGTGCCTGTCCTGTACCGAAGAAGAATATATCATCGGGTTATGTCGCAATCCCGATATACTCAAGGTCAGCAAAGGACACATAGAAAACGGCGTACTAAAGATAGACAGCGGCTATCTCAAACGCTATGAGCACAAAATCGTGAAATTTTCCCGAAGACAGCATAAAGCCGTTATAGAGATCACTCTTTACGGTGAGTCGCACAGGATAACCTGTGCGGTCGATATAAACAAGTGTAGTAACTAAGGTGTTGGTCGATGCGCTCCCCACCGGAACGGCTGTATACATACGCAAAGTAATCTGATTTTTTTTAAAATCGGAATGGCGAAGCATATCCCGATATAATCCCAACGGGATATTTGCCGATAAAAGCGTTTTAATTGCCGTTTAAAACGTTTCAAAAATCAAAGTGGGATAATTTCACGTCAACATAATCAAACGCAGAATAAGGGCTCTTATAAGGCTCTTTTTCTTTTTGCCCGAAAGGAGTGAGCAAACTGTGAGAAAAAGCAATCGCAAAAGGGCTATAAACAGCCTTGCAACCGATCTCGACAAATACAAAAAAGCTGATACCGAACAGCGAGTGAATGCCGTTCAAAGTCTGGTCGAATGCTATCTGAATACATCCGAAAGCAAGCGGCAAAAGGCAATACAACAGATTATCGAGCGCTCTGAAGGAGTCAGACAACTGATAGCCGACAACCCTGAGCTTGTTCGGGCAGATGTTGAACAGGCACTGATCCGTGCCGCTACCGGTTATACCGTTACGGAACGCAGAGAGCGTATTGTCGGCGGAAGAAAAACTGTTGAAATAATTACTCGTGATATTCCTCCGAATCAATCGGCGGTAGAGTTCTTTCTGACGAACAAAGCCGGCGATACTTACAGCAAAGCTCCGGTTGCTATATCGGAAGACGGCGCAGGCAAGCTTGACGCTATACTGGAGGCTATGAAGAATGTCAAATGAATTGATATTTACAGCTAAACAGCAGGAGCTGATGAGTTTGCTAAAGCACAACAAACTACACCGACTTAATCTGCTTGAAGGCTCCGTCCGTAGCGGCAAGACATGGATATCGCTTATTCTTTGGGCATTCTGGATAGCAGACCGCCCTACCGATTACGCCTATCTGATGTCGGCAAAAACGTTGCAAACATTAAAACGTAACTGTTTGATGCTACTGCAGGAGCTTGTCGGAGAAGACAACTTCAAGTATTCGCTATCTACCAAAGAGGGCAAACTATTCGGAAGAAAAATTCTTCTTGAGGGAGCGAATGACGCAAAGTCGGAGAATAAGATACGAGGCATGACACTTGGCGGAGCGTACTGCGATGAGCTGACGTTATTCCCTAATGACTTTTTTTCGATGCTCCTGTCACGTTTGTCGGTCAAGGGCGCAAAGCTGATTGCTACAACAAACCCGGATGTTCCGACGCACTGGCTTAAAAAGGAATACATCGACAATCCGAAAGTCGATATGCTTGTATTACGATTTCTGATCGATGATAACACAACGCTTCCCGAAGAATACGTCAGGGAGATAAAAAAGGAATACACGGGTGTTTATTTTGAACGCTTCATTTGTGGCAACTGGGTAGCGGCAGAAGGTGTTATTTATCCGCTGTTTGCAGACAAGCCGTCAAGATACATCATTGATACGCCTCCTGACAATCTTATGTTCGTAACTATAGGCGGTGACTTTGGCGGAAACGGATCAGCCCATACCCTTAACGCTACCGGATTCACTAAAGGCTTTCAGTCGATCGTAACGCTTGACGAATACTATCGTAAAGAAACAATATCACCGTATGAGCTTGAAAACGACTTCTGCACTTTTATCGAAGGTGTATGCCGCAGGTGGAAATGTACAGAGGTTTATCTCGATTCAGCAGAACAAATACTGATCAAAGGTGTGCGCCTTGCCGCTCAGAGAAGAAAGTTGAAAGTCAACATTCATAATGCACGGAAGGGCTCTATCAACAATCGTATATTGTTCTATAATCGTCTGATTGCGGCTGACAGATATAAAATCATGTCGCACTGCAAGCATACAATCGAAGCGTTTCAGACGGCAATATGGAAGCCTAATGCCGCTACTGAAATCCGTCTTGACGACGGCAGTATAAACATAGACAGTCTAGATGCACAGGAATACAGCACCGAAGCCTATATGAGCAATGTCTTCGATGCAGAAAGGAGAAAGTAAATGTCGATGTACACATATATTAAGCAGGCATTCCCGGACGTGCCGATAGTAGATATATCAGACTATTACTCAAAGCACATCGAGCCTGCGAAACGGATATACCAAAACAATCCGCCATGGAAGGATGTCGTAAATACCGGCATCAAAAAAAAGAAACGTGCCCGCTCCCTGACTAATATGGCTAAGGTAATATGCGACAAGCTCGCCACGATGACATTTTCCGAGCAATGCGATATAGCTGTAAGTGATAAGGAATATAACGATGTCGTTATGGACACGCTGGAGGCTAACTGCTTTTGGGAGCGTTTCCCCGAGTTCCTTTCCCGCTCATACGCTCTCGGTGGCGGAGTCCTTAAGGGGTACATTGAAAACGGCGAAATCTGCATCAATTATATCAATGCGGACAGATTTTTCCCGACGAAGTGGAACAGTCGACAGATAACTGAGGGAGTATTTTGCAACGAATATGTGCAAAATGGATGCTGTTACAAACTGTTTGAATATCACACGCTGACCGATGAGGGCGTAAGTATCAGAAATGTTTTGTATAAATCGGACAGCAAATCAAATCTCGGCACGGTTGTCCCTGTGTCAGAGCTGTTCCCACAGCTCTCCGAAAATGTGATTTTTAAAGGCATTAAAAAACCTATTTTTGTGTATTTTAAGCCTGCTGTCGGCAACAACATGGTATTTGATTTGCCGCTGGGTCTGTCGGTTTTTGCAAACGCAATAGATACTCTCAAAGAGGTAGATATTGTATTTGATAGCTTGGAGCGAGAATTTATGCTCGGAAAAAAGCGTATTATCGTACCGTCAGAGCTCATTAAAACACTTTTTGACGATAACGGCAATGAGGTTCGATACTTTGACATAAACGATGAAGCATTCCAGGCACTAAGATGTGAAGAAGCCGAGAAGCTTAATATAATCGACAATACGCAGAATCTGCGTGTGACAGAGCATACCGATGCACTGAAACGGCTGCTTGATATACTAGGTATGCAACTCGGCTTTTCTCCCGGAACGCTGTCGTTCGACAGCTCGTCCGGAGTAAAAACAGCGACAGAGGTCGCCGCCGATGAAAAGGACACTCTGCGCACGGTGCAGAACAACAAAAATATAATTACCGAAGTGATAGAAAACCTCGCAGATGTTATAATCAATCTCACCCAGGCGGCGAACGGCAGCAGCAAGGAATACACCGTAAGCGTAAACTGGCAGGACAACATTATCGGAGACGATAACACCCGCATTGAAAACAACATAAATCTTGTGCAGTCGGGTCTTAAATCTAAGCTCCGTGCTATTATGGACGCACAGAACATTGATGAAAAAGCGGCAAAGGAAGAACTACAGCGTATTGCAAAGGAAAATGACATAGACGGCGGCATACTGGACGGTGACAGCTATGAATAAGCTGACTTCACTGCAGTTGTCGCAAGGAATAGCCGACCTTATCGTCGGACTGGAAACCGATCTTATTGCAAACATAGCCGCCTATCTTGCTGCAGGAAAAATCGAAGAAGACACGGCAAAGTGGAAAATGAAGAAGCTCGCCGAGCTTGGCAAGCTGACAAAGCAGAACGCAAAAACGATAGCTGAATATGCAGGAAAAACGCCCGAGCTTCTGGAGCTTACGCTTCAGAGAGCGGCAAATTCCGCTATTCAGGAGCTTGCGCCGGGATTAAAACGTATGGTGCAGGAGGGGCTTATTGATAGACGAGCCACGCCATCAATGTCCGGCAATATGTTAAACAGCCTTAAAATGCTTCAAAAACAGGCAAAAAAAGACCTGAACCTTACAAATACAACGATGAAGTATAAGGCGAAGAATGCCGCTATGCAGGTGATCAACCGTACTGCCGAGCTTGCTAACAAGCAGGAATACATAGACAGTCTGAATAAGGCTACAGGAAAGGTCGTTACCGGAATTGAAGCACGTCAGAGTGCCATGCGGGAATGTATCGGCGAGATGACGCAGAAAGGTATCCCGGCTTTTGTCGATAAAAACGGTCGGAACTGGTCGCCGGAAGCATACACTAATATGTGTATACGCTCCACTGTAGGAAGCGTTGCCAAAGAAACTCAGTTTTCCCTTATGGACGAATACGGGCTTGATCTGGTCGAAGTCAGCAGCCACAGCGGCGCAAGACCGCTGTGTGCTAAAGATCAGGGTAAAATATTCAATCGCAATGGCGGTGGAGGCTATACCACTGACCTTGACGGCAAACGGATAAAATTCTATTCTTGGAGGTCAAGCTCATACGGCAAGCCTGCAGGGCTTCTTGGTATAAATTGTGGTCATCAGATCTATCCGTTTCTGCCCGGTATCAGCGTTCAGACCTACTTCCCGTATGACGAAAAGGAAAATGCCAAGCAGTACGAAAAAATCTGCAACCAACGTGCTCTTGAACGTAAGGTCAGAGCTTCAAAGCGTGAATGTACCTCTCTTGACACTCTCTGCGACAAAGAAGGCTTTGACAAGGCAGCATATAAGCTGAAGCAGCAGGAACAGCAGCTTAAAAGCTACTGTGAGAAAAACGGGCTTACATACAAGCCCGACCGCACCGCTACTCCGGGATATGGACGCAGTCAAGCGGCTAAGACAACAGCAAGCTATAAGGCGGCGGTTAAGGCTGAGCAGGATCAAATAAAACTTATCGATATTGACAATTCTGCCGTTGATGATATAATAAGGTCAAGTGGTAAAGAAAAATCCGTTAACAAATCTAAACATTATTATAAATATTACGGAGAAGTTGATATCAATGATGGAAAAGCTGTTTCTTCTGAATTAAAGAAATTTATCACGGAAGAATCGGAAAGTCCTATTGAAAAATGTCGTGTAATAAACAAAAGAGGAAAAATGTATACTGTTTACGGTGATGAATATACTGTCAATACCAGGCTTCTTGGTGATGAAATGGATGGCAGTATCAATATCCATAATCACGTTAAGGGACAAAGTCAGTATTCCTTTAGTAAGGAAGACCTTGTCGAAAGCATTCGAGACGGTTCATACATTTCGTATGCTTGTGACGAGAAATATCTTTACACGATGATTATTAAAAATAAGACACCTGCTGATTTAGCTGAACAACTTTATGAAGAAGCAAGACTTGAAGTTGACGATATTCTATTTCATAATCCAGAACTCATACCGTTAGGAGATGAACAACATGAAAGAATTAAAAGAGCCTGTGAAAAACTCGGAATTGCATATAAACGCTCAAAACTACCCTGACGGTTGTTATGAAGAATTAGAAAAGCTAAAAAAAGAATATCAGTCACAATACGCCAATATTGAATCTAAGTATAAAGGTTTTCACGGACGAGATGACAGATCAGCAAAAGAACTTATGGATTTAACCATAGCTTTTCGCAAACGAATTAAAACCATAAGAGATAAATACAACGTTTAAGCACCCTTTCGAGGGTGTTTTTCTTATGATAAAAAGGAGATAAAGTATGGCATTAGTACCGGCAATTTTATACAAAGATGAAATCAAAAAGCAGATATTATATCACGCTTATGATGACGAGATGTTTTTGTATACAGGATCAAACGGATTCAGCACTCCGGAAATATCCGATGAGGGAGAAGGCGTATATCAATATGCTATTGTAGATGACAAAAAGCTAATTGGTTATTTTTCCTATGTCCTTGATATGTATTCTTCTAATGCAAACTGTTTCAGTCTTTTTTCTTTTGATAAGGGAAATCCAATAATCGGAATAAGTGTTTTCAGAGAATTGGAAAAACTGATTAATTCATATCGTGTTCATCGTTTGGAGTGGAGAATGATCGAAGGAAACCCGGTAGAGCGGCATTATGATAGATTTTGTCAGAAGTACAGCGGGAAAAAGCATATACTTAAAGATGCTATTCGAGATAAACAGGGTGTATATCACGCTGATGTTATTTATGAAATTATAATTTGATGTACAAAAAAACTCGCATTTACGTTTAAAACAGCACTTTCACGGTGCTGTTTTTATATTACCCATTTTACAGAAAGGAAAATCATTATGGATGAAAAAATCACAACATCGGCGACTGAGAATGCCGAAAGCACAGCTCAGGCGGAACAGGCAGCTGCCACAGCTCAGAGCGACGCACAGGACGGCACTGCCACGGAAGCTGTTACGCAGTCCGAACCGCAGGCTAAGCAGAAAGCCGAACCTTCCGGAAATTCAGAAGCAGAAAAGGCTGACGGCGGAAAATCAAGCGGCGCAGAATCCCCCCGTGAAAGCGACAACTTTCAGGAGGAAAACAGCAAGCAGGAGATAGCCGAGCTTAAGGGCAAGGTTCACGCACTTTCTGTCGGCGTTGCTGCAGATTGTATTGAGGATGTGCTTGCGCTCGCAAAGTCAAAGGTCGGCGGTGATGTTACGCTTGATAAGGCTATTGACAGTGTAATCGAAAAATATCCCAGCTTCAAGGGAGAAAAGCCTCCCAAGGCAATAGTTACATCAGCTGTTGCGACAGTAAACGATGAACAGAAGACAGCCGATGAAGCAAGAATCAACAAGATAATGGGCATTAAGTAAACCCAGAAAGGAAAATCACTATGGCTAATTCAATCGCAAAGTTTAAGAAATATATCGACAAGCTCGATACAGTTTATCAGCAGGCTTCCGCCACATCTATTCTTGATGCCGATGCAGATACCGTAAGAATGGGTGCAACGGCGGGAGAGTTCCTCATTCCTAAGATAAGCATGGACGGTCTTGCGGATTACTCACGTTCAAATGGCTATGTTCAGGGTGATGTTACAATCACTTATGAAACAAAGTCCTGCAACTATGACAGAGGTCGTAAGTTCTCCGTTGACGCAATGGATAACGAAGAAACCGCAGGTATTGCGTTCGGCAAGCTCGCAAGTGAGTTCATCAGAACGAAGGCAGTCTCTGAAATGGACGCTTTCCGCTTTGCAAGATATGCAAGTGTTACAGGTATTCTGTCCGCTGCAGAAGCTACTCCTACAGCCGGTACTTCTGTTCTGACGGCTCTTCAGACTGCCGTCAATGCTCAGGATGAGGCAGAGGTAAACGCTGACGGCAAGATACTGTTTATCACTCCTACTCTTCTGACACTTGCCAAAAACGTCGATACCACAAAGAGTAAGGCTATTCTCGATCGCTTCGAAAAAATTATCACTGTACCTCAGACAAGATTTTATACCGCCATCGATCTGAAGGACGGCACATCAAGCAATGAGTTAGCAGGAGGCTATAATGGTTCAACTGGAGGTTATAAGATCAACTTTATGATAATCAACCGTGATGCCGTTATTCAGTTTGGCAAGCATACGGTCAATAAGGTAATCACTCCTGAGGAAAATCAGACAAATGACGGTTATTTGTTCTTCTACAGAGCATACGGAATTACTGAAACCTATGAAAACAAGGTAAAGGGTATCTACCTCAACCGTGATACAACGGCACTGACATAAGGAGGTTTCTATGACAAGAGTAGGATTTACAGCCGAAGATCTGGCGGATAACACAGTTCGGCAGGAGCAGAAAACAACTTCGGCAAACAAAAAGCAGTCTAAGCAGTCAAAGAAGCCGGCGGAGGTATCCGATGCAGCAGATAGTTACACCTGACTACTACAAAGACGTTTTCTGCGGCGAGTTTGACGGTGACGAAAAGGAGATGTCTAAGCTCCTTGAGGTTGCATACATTATTATATATAACGAAACCTGCGGCAGAATAGCTCAGTTCGACAGTCTGGATAAAAAGGTTCAGACGGCTGTTAAAGATGCTATCTGTTGGCAGGTTGATTATATATCAGCAAACGGCGGTCTTTCATTCGTGCATGACGGCAGCTTCAGCAATATTTCACTCGGCAGTTTCAGCTATTCGGCAGGCGGCAACAGTAGCGTATCGGATGGAAAACTGCCGATGTGCAATGTGTCATACGGCTTGCTTTTATCGACCGGGCTCATGTATAAAGGTCTTGATGCGTTATGATGAAACCTATACCACGCAGTCTTTTGATTCACACTGCCGCTGTTGTTGCCGAAAAGACCGACAGATGGGGCGAAATCTCCGAAACGTCTACGGAAACATTGAACTATGTCCGTATAGAACCAACAGAGAGTTATACCAGCGATAAGCAGAACAATCAGGTAAAGGTTGACGCAGTCATGTATTACGACTGCCGTAATTCCAAACCACCGAATTTCAGATTTGTGCCGGGCGCAAAAGTGATTTTTGAAAAAACGGAATACAGAATTGCAAGCATAAAGCGGTATGACACAAACGCTCCGCATCACTATGAGATAGGGTTATCGTTATGAATGTGAAGATTAACATTAACAGTGCGGCAGTCAAGGCGAGAATGACGGAAAAAACACATGATGCTATGAAACTTCTTATGTCAAATTTCCTTAAGGATTGCAACGATTACGCTCCTCAAGATCAGAGCGTTCTCATAAATAGCAGTATAATCCATACAGGAATCTCTGCCGATTGGGTACCACCGCTCGGAAAAAAAGTGACTTCAGAACAGTTACAAGCACTTGCCCGTGCTAAAGGCAGTGAAGTTGAAATAAGAAACGATAGTATTGCTATGGTTCTTCGTTGGGAAACACCTTATGCAAGAACATTGTACTATGGCGTATCTAAAAAAGGTAACCCTATATCATATTCACATGATGAAAACCCAAAAGCCTGCAAAATGTGGGCGCATAAAGCGGAATCGGTTAAAGGGGAACAGTGGCGAAGACAACTGCAGAAACTTTTAACAGGAAGTGATAAATAATGTCACCTCAGAAAAAAGCAATCGAGCTTATTCTTGATCATATCGAAAATAAGCTCGGTTACAGACTTGAAACAACCGGCTTGCCTGTCGGCGGAGGGCTTTCCGCTGAAGCGCAAGCGGCAAAAGATAACGGTGCTACACTTGATAAGCAACGGCAGGACAGAACCTTGCCTCTGCTTATTTTATCCAAGAACAAGATACAGGGTGTAGCTATGGAACAGCTATTTAATATCGGCAATCTTATCTCGAAAGCAACCGAACTGCCGCAAGATGACAGCGTTCAGCTGTTAAGTGCATCGGTTTCGACCGATGCCGCTCCTGTCGGTAAGGTCGGTGACTTTTGGATATATTCCATGATTGTTGATGTCAGGATAGCATTTTAGGAGGTACTAATATGGCAAATGAACAGGTAATACCTACTGTCGGCAAAGCCGAGCTGAACAGTGAAATAAAGGTAGAGATCAATACTACTCCTACAGGAGAAGCGGCTACATATTCGGATATGCGCAAGGCATTCAAATCGGTAACGACGGCAATAAACGAGGTCGTTTACAGTGCAACCTATCTTGCGGACGGCGGATTTGCAAGCTCTGCGGTAGTCGGCGCAGCACCTACGGTAGTGCTTGCGGGTGATTTTATAAAAGACGATCCCGTCTGCGCTTTTCTTGATGAAATTCAGTATGAGATCGGCTCAAATCGAGTAACTGACATCAAGATAACCCGTAACGGCAAGGTTCTTACCTGCCCTGTCACGGTTACAGCTGCCGGCATAGGCGGCGGCGAGTCTACAGCTCCCAACACTATAAGCTGCACGATCGCTTTTAACGGCAAACCCACAATAACAACAGCCACCGTTTCGGGTGTCTGATATTACATCAAAAAACAGTCAGTGTGCCAAACGGCACACTGCTGATTCTTTATCAGGAGGATAACATAATATGGCATACAAAATTACACGAACACAGAAAATCACGGAAACTCTCGAGCTGTCTGATAAAAACGGAAACGTCATCGACAGCATTGATATAGACATAGACGCAGACGCTGTCTGCACGGCTTTCCGAAAGAAACAGACGGAAGTAATTGATGCGGAAAGACGTCTTAAAGAAATAAGAAAAAACGGTGTTGAAACAGATCTTGAATGCGCTTATGAGGCGTATGGAAATGCGGTAATTGCAATTTTTGAGCTGATATTCGGCGAAGACGGTACAAAAAAGTTGCTTGAATTTTTCGAGGACAATTACATTGAAATGGGTATACAGGTAGTACCGTTTATTAATGCTGTCATTGTACCGAAAATAAATGAAACGCTTCGTAATCGTAAGGCTCAGATCAGAGCGTTACATAAGTACCGCTAATGAGTACATTTTCATTGTCACAGCCGTGCCCCCGCAGCATAGAAGTCGGGGGCATTTGTTATACATTAAATTTGAGTTTTGACCGTGTTTTATCGGCATTTGAACTGCTGAGCAGTGATGAGCTGGAAGGCATCGATTCATTTGATGTTATCTTCGATTGGTTTGTAATTGCCCCGAAAGTCAAAAATCTTTCGGTAAGAGCCGATGTGGTTAATGAAATTTTCGATAAACTTATCAATTTTGATAAAAATACCTCTGACACGGAAGCAGAAACGATAAGCTTTGAGCAAGACGCACCGTTTATCTATGCGGCATTCAGACAAGCATATGGCATTGATTTGTTCCAGGAACAGGGTAAGCTGCAATGGTGGGAGTTTGTTGCACTGCTCGGAGCACTGCCGTCCGATACACGTTTGAGCGACATTATCGATATACGAATACGTCCTGTTCCTGCTCCGAACGGAAGAAATCAGGAGCAGATATCGGCACTGTTAAAACTTAAAGCACAGTATGCGATTAAAAATCCCGTAAACAAACAATCGGCTCAGGACGGTTGGGAACGGTTATGGGGTATTCTCGAAAAACAGGCAGAAGAGAGGTGAGATTATGCCGGAAAGCGACGGAAGAGTAGAATTTGAAGTCCGTGCGGACTTAAGTAAAATAGACGCTGATATGGCGGAAGCCGGAAAAAAGGTTTCCGAAGCGGCTCAAAAAGGCGCAAAAAAACAGGAAGAAGTCGTTGAAAAGGCGCAGGAAAACATTTCGCAGGCTGTGAAAAAAGCAAACGATGAAATAGAGAACGACAATTCCAAGACGCAGAAGAATATAACAGACACAGCAAAGAAGCAGTCTGACAAAGTAGTGCAGACCGAAAAGAAAAACAAGGAAGCTGTAACGCAGACTGCAAAAAAAGAAGGCGACAAAGTAGTTGATAACTATAAAAAGGATACGCAAGAAATTATCAACAGTACCGATACGCTTTCTTCAGAAGTCGAAAAGAAGACTTCCGGCATAGGCTCAAAAATCGGCACAGGTCTTAAAGGCGTCGGAAAAGGCATCGGCGTTGCTGTTGGTGCCGGACTTGCTGCAGCAGGCACGGTAGCTGTAGCGGCAACAGGAAAAGCTATATCCGCAGCAAACGATCTTGATAAAGCAAATAATCAGCTGACTGCATCGCTCGGGCTTACTGCAGAAGAAGCAGAAAAATACAGTGACATCATCAAGAAAGTTTACGGTGATAATTATGGCGAAAGCTTTGATGATATATCCAACACGCTCGCTCTCATCAAGCAGCAGATGAAAGACGTCACAGACGACGAGCTTCAAAAGGTTATTGAAAGCGCATATCTTTTATCGGATACATACGATATAGATGTTTCTGAGGGTATCCGTGGAGCAAATGCTCTAATGAAGCAGTTTGGCATTACAGCCGAGGAAGCGTATAATCTCCTTGCTCAGGGTGCAGAAAAGGGCTTAAATCAGAACGGTGACATAGCCGATCAGCTTGCCGAGTACAGCACTTACTATGCTGATATGGGCTTTACTGTCGAAGAAGCCATATCTATGATGGCAGAAGGCGCAAAAAACGGTGCGTTTCAAGTTGATTTTCTGAATGATGCTTTTAAAGAGTTTTCTATCAGAGCAAAGGATGGCAGTCAGACTACCGCTGACGGAATGGCTCTGCTCGGGCTTGACGCAACAAAGCTCGGTGAAGAATTCGCCGCAGGCGGCGATCGTGCATATCAGGCATTCAATCTTGTTAACGAAAAGCTCGCCGCCTGCGAAAGTGATGTAGACCGCAATGCAGCCGGTGTTGCGCTTTATGGCACAAAGTGGGAAGATCTCGGTGAAGATGCAGTTCTTGCTATGGCTCAAATTGGCAATAGCATCGATAAAACCCGGGACAAACTGGGCGAGATGGAAGGCGTTAAATACAACAGCTTATCCGATATGTGCAACGGACTTTCCCGTACAATTGAACTGCTTCTGATTCCGCTCGGCGAACAGATTATTCCCGTACTTAAGGATATTATTGAGCTTATCGAACCGATTATTTCGGAGCTTCTGCCACAGATAATTGAGCAGGTTAAGCCGATACTTGACAGCGTTTCCGAGCTTATTCCGCCACTCATTGAGTTGATCACCGGAATACTGCCGCAGTTTATGGAATTGCTTAAGCCTATACTCGAAAGCGTTACACGCATTATTCAGAAGCTTGTTCCGACATTGATTAAGCTTTTTGATAAGCTGTTACCGCCGATAATCAAGATTGTAGACACCTTGCTTCCGCCGCTTATTGAAGTGATCGAAGCATTACTGCCGATACTTGATGTTGTAATCGAACTGCTTACTCCGATTCTGGAACTGGTGGCTGAGCTTGCCGAACCGCTCGGTACTGTTATCTCAGCAGTCGGGAAGTTGCTATCAGCTGTTATCGGTCTTATTGATGGCGCATTATCGCCTATTATGCCTGTAATATCATCGCTTGCAGATGTGCTGTTACAAATACTCGGTCCGGCTCTTGATATTGTTGCGGGGCTTGTTAATTCACTTGCAGATGTTTTTTCCGGCGTTACAAATTTCTTATCTGGTGATATTATGGGCGGCTTTGAATCTTTCGGAAATGGTCTTGTAAATCTGTTTGATGGCGTATTAAGCACAATTGATTCGATCTTCGGCAGCAATCTCTCAAATTGGTACAACGAAGTCAAGGAGGCTTGTCAAAAAATCGGCGAGGAAATGTATGCCGCTACACATCAGGAAGAGATCAGAGCGAATGAGCTGAGCACGAAATATACCGATTTGCATGGTGATATGAATAAATTCATAGTTCAGGAATTACGAAGCGGTAAATCAGCCGATGAGGCATTATCAAATGCCAAAAACAAATTCCTTGATACAGCGGAAAAGAAAGAATATTTCAATTCACAATTAAAGGATTATGTCAATGAGGATAAGGTTAAAGAGTGGTATAACAACGTCAGAAATAATAACGGACTGTATTCACAGGGTTATTCAGACAATGAAGACCATTCTTCTGCTTATAGTCAAAGCATTGCAGAAGAAGAGGAGCGTAAAGGAAAAGCAGCTTTAGGATATACCGGTGCCGGAACAAATTATTCATATAGCAGTGCGGGAAAAACATCATATAAAGCACCTACATATTCTTATACGCCATCAACCTACAGTGCTTCTGACTATGCCTATGTACCGAAAGAAAAAGAAGAAAAGAAAACATCAAGTTCGTCAAGCACAAAGAAAACAAGTTCATCGAGCACAAAGAAAAAAAGCTCTTCAATCTCGTCTTCCAAAAAGACAAATTCAAATAGCAACTCATCAAGTGGGACTCAGAATATAAATATAACGTCTTACATTCCGACTGTATGGGATGATGTTAGCACTTCTAATGCAAAACTTGCCGCCGGAATCAGAGCGAGCAAAGTCGGTAACAGCAAATCGGGTAAGCTTATAAGCGGATTATCAGCTGCTTCTAAGGTGTCCGCTTCAGCAGAAAAAGCAGATGCAACACTTAATGATGTGGTATCAGAACTTAAAAAGTTGAAAACTGCACAGGAAAAGATGCAGTATACGCTTGATGTCACGCTGAAAACAAATGATTACACACTTGCAAAAGCTACCGTCAAGGGGATAAAGAAAATTCAGAAGCAAACTGGTAAATCACCATTATAGGGAGGTACAGATATGACGGTGAAAATTAACAATATAGACTTATCGGAATACATTACCGAATGCGATCTCCGTCATTCTTGCCGTGGTGAAAGCACTTCGTATAGTCTGAATGGAACGGCTTATACGGACAGATTCGGAGATTTTAAAATCTCCGGTTCTGTCGTTTTTGGCATAATTCCTGCGGCAAAATGGACGTCTGTTTTCGCTATATTAAAAAGCAGTAGTTTCACGCTTGAGGTAAACGGTGATTCTTATACCGTTCATGTAAAAGGTGACATTTCTGCTCCATACGCTTATACCGATGCAACACTCGGCGAGTGCTATAAAGATGTGTCAGTGGAGGTGGAAGAGATATGATTTCTGTATCATCAAGCTTTAAAACCAACGCTACTAAGCCGGTACGAAATATAAATGCAAAAATTTCAATCGGATCTGTAGATTACGGAATAGAAGATATAGTATCTTTAGATATTTCTCGTTCCACGTCTGATGGCGGTATAAGTGTCGGAGGCACATCAGCGGCTCGGCTGACAGCAACTATACGTGCCGACCTCCTACCGACAATGGATGCGTATAAAGTGACCGTTTTCATTGGCTTTACCGAATTGACACAAATCGGAATCTTTTATATAACGGATTTATCTCAGGAAAAAAGATATGTAAATATCGAAGCGTATGACAGATTCTATTTCCTTGATAAGCCGTGTAGCTTCAACGGCAGTGTCGATGATACGGTTGACACCTTATCATTTCCTGCGACGCATCAAGATCTGCTTTCGTACATCGGAAAAATAAACGATTTTACAATAAGTGCAAAATCGAATGACTTTGCAAAAATAAAAACCAAGCCGGTTTTTAACAATGAAGCAACAAATCCGACAAATAAATATTACACATACCGTGAAATAATCGGCTTTATAGCCGCCTGCAACGGGTGTAATGCCCAGTTTGATGCAAATGATAAACTGATATTTACACGCCCTTCAAACAGTGTTGAAACAATCGAAGAAGGTGATTGTGAAAGCTTATCAGTCGCTCAGGACAGCGGATTTACCGTAAAAGGCATACGCTTTACAATTGGCACCGATACAGCATTCTATATTGATGCAAACGGTACTGCTTATGACGAGAATTTGCCGGGAGTGCTTGAAGCGGTTAATCCGTTTGCAACGGTAGAAATTATGGAATACGTTTGGAATAAGCTCGGAGGCTATCATTACTATGCTGCCGATATATCAAGACGAGGTAGAGGGTGGTTGCTTCCGGATGATGTTGTGACTGTAAACAGTAACGGAACAACAAAAAAAGTTACTGTAACCGCAATTTCTTACTCGTTAAGTAAAGACAGCGGTTTTTCAGAACAAATCACATCAACAGCCGAAAGCACCAAACAGTCGTCAAACAGGTATAGTGCCGCAGCGGATCATACATCTAATGCGGGAGCAGGAAAATATAACAGCACTACTATTATAAATGATCCCGTTATAATTTCCGAAAGGACAAAAGAATATCTGAAATACGATTACAGCATAATCGGATACAGCGTAGACGATAAAATAACGTATGGCTTAGATGGTGGAGATACAGATATTATTGTTCAAGGTTTCAAAGCAACATATAATAATGATGGTTTAGGGGCTATTTGTGGTGATTTTACTGTTTTTAACGGAATTTACGGATCAGATAAAATATATGCACAGTCGTTTGTAAAATTTAGCTTTTATTTAGATATAACGAGAGTCATACAATATTCCGAGTACACGGAATATTGGATAAATTTGATGTCCGAATACACGACTGTTGATGGAGACACAGTAAAAAAAATCGAAACAAGTGTACGAGCACGACACGGTAACTTTTCAAAAGCATTAAAGTGGAGTGAAATCTATCCGCCATCTACTGAGTTTCCATGCGGACGTGCCAGAGTTATACTTGGAATTAATTTTCACAACAATTTGTCTGTTTATCCAGAAGAGTATATGTGGAGACCTTCTCAAACGGTGGATGTTTCTTTTTCATCAGTTGATGAATATAATTCGGCAGTTCAATTAACACGATCTCCATTGGAAAAGAAAGATGTAACGCAAACAGTATCAAAAGTGATTGAAGCGAACGGAACAGCGGATTTTCCCGAGCTGGGAGACACAGATGTTCTCTATATCGACAGCAGCGACAATTCTGCATATAAATGGTCGTCAAAAATCAGTGCTTATTATTGCGTAGGCAGAGATTATTTTTCGATAAAGCAGATTCAGTCTGTAGCTGAGCCAAATTCATCGGAGGCGGAAATACTTGAAGCCCAGTTACTTCAGGATATGCGTTCACCGGCTGAGTGGACTCTTCATTCTTCATTTGTACCCCCAAAAGGATATATGTGTATAACCGACTTTGAAAGCGGTCAGCATGGTATCAAAATAGGAGACGGAAATACTCCGTGGTCAGAGCTGTTATATGTCAACCTTTACGATATTGACCTGTCGGAATATCTGAAAACCGGTGACATATCGGACTGGGCGAAAGCCGACAGTAAGCCCACTTACACGGCTGAAGAAATCGGAGCGGTGACACCTTATGAGCTTGACAGCAAGGATTATCTCAAAGCTACAGAGATAACCGGACAGACAGTAAACCTTGATGATATCAAATTGAACGAATCATCAGATAAAAGTAAAAGTAAGCGGTATTTTTGCGCATCAGTATCTGCACAGAATATTGAGAACCGTCCGATATCCGCCAATGAACCGTTTGAATTGTCGGTCGACAATATCCGAAATATCAACACAGGGGCTTTTAATACCATGCAACGCTATACTTCCGTAGCACGAAAACGGACTTATACAAGATGGTGCAATGACGGGGCGTGGTCAGCATGGAAATGTGATACAGATGTCGTTGTATATGGCAGCGTCACTGAAGACAATCCGAAAACTTTCGCATACACAACATACGGCGAGGGGTTCAGCGTAGTCGAAATCGAAGCATACTATGATAATGCACTAAATCCTGTGCGTAATCGTAAAGTGTTTGCACTGTCACCTACGGCGAGTATAGAACGTGTGATGTTGACTATCAGCAACGGCTCATCAGAGAGCGTAACGTTAGACAACGGATCTGTTACGATGTCAATGACAGGAACAACTGCGTTATCATTTATGATACGATACACAAACAGCAGATGAAAGGAGCTTATATGCAGATATTTGAAGATGACACTTTTGTATTGGGCGGCATAGAAACTGAGGGTGAAACACTCGAAGGTGCAATTGTAGTGCCCGACAACAGCAAAGAAGCACAAAAAATCCTTGCACAGCAGGGCATGGAAAAGGTAGCCGAATAGGCGGAAAGGACAAAACTATGAATAAAATTGACTGGAAACGCAAATTAACAAGCCGTAAATGGTGGTTATCATTAACCGGTTTTATAACCGGTTTGATAATTGCTTTTGGCGGATCGGATGAAACAGCGGCTACCGTATCGGGTTGTTTGATGTCGGGAGCTGCAGTACTTGCCTATACTATCGGCGAGGGTCTTGCAGACAGTAATAACAAGGAGGGTAACACAGATGAGAATTAAAGGATTTGATATCAGTCGTGCTCAGGAAAATATCGATTTTGATAAAATTGAGAAATCCGGTGCAAAATTTGTAATAATTCGTGCAGGTATACGCACCGATGAAGATACATATTTTCGGCGTTATCTCAATGAATGTACTAATCGAAAAATACCTTACGGTTTGTTTTGGTATTTCGAAGCAACTTCGGACGAAGCGTTTGACAAAGAACTTGCCGCTTGTGTGAAGGTTGTAAAGGGATTAAAACCTGAATATCCCGTTTTTTTCGACATGGAGGAACAGCGTCAGATCGACAATCTCACAAACAAAGAAAGAACCGATATGGCACTGAAATTCTGCAAGAAAATGACCGAAATCGGGCTGCCTTCGGGTGTATACGCAAACCCTTCATGGATGCAGAATTACTATGACAGAGAACGTTTGACTGACATAGATATATGGCTTGCACACTGGACGGAAAGTCCGGATATTCCGAGCAAATTTGACTATAATCAGAAAATATGGCAGTGGGGAACGGAGATTGTCGATGACAGAAAAGTCGACAGCAACATCTGCTTTGTGGACTACCCTACAATTACAGCAAAATGGTACAAAGAACACACTACATCAAATAATACCGTAAATAAAGAAGATAAAGCCGAAAATAAAATATCGAGTTTTAAACCCGGAGATAAGGTTAAGGTTAAATCGGGTGCGGTTTTCTCAAACGGTGTAAAACCTATATCAGCTGTTTATACGACTGAATTTGTTATTCAGCGATTATCGAAAGACGGTACAGAAGCCTGCATCGGAATAGCAGGACAGGATACCGGATGGATGTTCTGCAAAGATCTTATGCTTTCATCGAAAAAAGCCGTTTCCGAAAGCAACACAGCTTCTGATTCTTCGAGTATAAATGTCAGAGATATCGTTCGAATAAAGAGCGGAAGCAAAACCTATGACGGTTCAAGCGTTGATGACTGGGTTTATTTCAAACGTTTTTATGTTTCAAGCGTAAACGGTAAACGTGTAGTACTTAACAAATCTCCGGATAGCACAGTGCTTGCAATAAATACAGCATTTAATATTAAAGATCTTAAAAAAGTTTAACATTACATCGGTGGGGCGAAAGTGCCCCACCATTATTTTTTTTATAGGAGGCTTATGATGATAAATAGTCCGATTCCACGCATAGGCGGAAAACGTCTTTTGCGCACTAAAATATGTGATTCGTTCCCAAGCGGTGAACGATTCAATCGTTATATTGAAGTATTCGGCGGTGGCGGTTGGGTACTTTTTTCAAAAGAAAAGCAGGCGGATTTTGAGATTTACAACGATGCAGACGGCAATCTCGTTAATTTAATGCGGTGCATTAAATATCATTGCTCCGAGCTTCAGCGTGAAATAGACGGTTTTTATAACAGTAGGGAAATTTTTTATGATGTATCTCAGCAGTTGAACTGCCGAGGCTTTACCGATATACAAAGAGCCGCACGTTATTTTATAAAAATGCGTCTATCCTTTGGTGCCGATGGCAGGTCTTTCGGGTGCAGTAAAAAGCCACTCTACCGTTCAAAAGATTATCTATCGGTTATTTCAGACCGTTTAAAAAACGTTTTAATAGAGAACAAAGACTTTGAGGATTTGATTAAGGTTTATGACCGACCGAGTTCCTTTTTCTATCTTGACCCACCATATCACACAACAGAAAAATACTATGATATTGAATTTACGGAAGATGATCATAAACGTCTTGCATCACAGCTTTCGCAAATCCAAGGAAAATTTCTGCTTTCTTATAATGATGATACATTTATTCGAGAGCTATATAAAGATTACACTATTGTTTCACTTTCTCGGAACAACAATATGTCTTCAGGCAGTTTTAAAGAACTGTTGATAAGAAACTACTGATATACAGCACTATTTTCTTTACGATGATAATACTACATTGCTCCATTATCTCCGTAAATAAAATAGCTCTGGTGAAAACGCCGTTTAAATAGTTGTAAAACAGGCACAATTAAAGTGAATTTTCTCCATATAAAAATGATAAATCAAAATCTCTTTGAAAAATCAGCCGTTTTTTCAACATTCGCCATTGTTGCTGTTGAGAAAAGCCAATTATTCAAAGAGATTTTATTATTTATGAGAGTTATTACTATTTTGTATTTTGCATGTCAAAAATTCTGATTCTGCTTGTCAAATAACAATAGTCATATACCCCGTTTGCGTGTTTATCATCATCATACTTTACATTATAGATTTTCCCAAGGAAATCAATTTTCTGAACAGACTCGGGATCAAACTCGGAATTAAGGCTGTCGTCTATCAACTGTTCGGGCTTATTAATATCTGCAATGTCGGTTGGCAGATACTTGCCGTACAGAACAACATCATATTTGTCCTCAAATTCATATTGACTTTCTGTACTGTCGGAACTGTACTCGTTGCTCTGAGAACATGACGAGAGAAGAACGGATAAAGACAGAATAAACAGGAAAGACAGTAGTGCTGTGATTTTTTTCATAATAGGTTCCTCCTTTTTCCTGCAAATTGAGTGCAATACACCGGCACTTCGTCACTCTGACACATAAGATCACGCATTTCAATACTTGCCGAAATTATCTACCTTTTAGTGTTATTCCGTGATTGTTGAGCACATTTTTTTGTTTAAATTTCAAAAGCGTTCTACAAGCACCCCAGTCACTCCAGCCTACTCTTGACACACCTGATAATCCGGCAGATTTTTCTTTATCTCCTTGTCGACAGAGTTTCCTTAATCTGATAATAACATGCCTAAGCTCATATTTTCAATCCTTAAAATACAAATTTGTATATTTTTCACACAAATACCTTGAACCTTTGTGCATTGTTACCGAATACACAAAAATCCCCCAGTCATAAAAACCGGGGGAAATGTGAAAGCCATAATCGGCTTATTACTTCATCTTCTCGATAGAAAGCATTATCTTTTCCATCTTTTCCTGTGCCTTCGCAAGCTTTACACGCTCGTTTTCAATCTGCTGTGCGGGTGCTTTTGACAGGAAGCCCTGATTGCTCAGCTTGCCGGAAAGGAAGTCGATGTCCTTCTGAGCCGCCTTGCGCTCCTTTTCAAGTCTTGCAAGCTCCTTTTCCTTGTCAACAAGCTCGCCCATAGGCATGAATACTCTTGCGTTTGCGGTAACGATTGTTACCATATCGTCGCTTGTTTCTGCCTTTTCGGATACTGTCAGCTCGCCTGCGCCTGCAAGACGCTCGAAGAATGCCTTTGCGCCCTCGAACAGTGCCGTTTCGGCTGTTTCGATATACATTGTTACCTTCTTTGACGGCGGTACGTTAAGCTCGTTACGCTGTACACGGATAGCACGGATAGCGTCAACAACCTTTGTGAAGTCTGTCTGTTCAGCCGCAAAGTGAAGCTTTTCATCATATACCGGCCAAGCCGAAATCATTATGCTTTCGGGGTTGTTGTCCTTATCGGCAACAATGGGCATTGACTGCCATATTTCCTCTGTGATGAACGGCATAAAGGGGTGTAACAGCTTTAAGATGCCCTGCATAACGTAAACGAGTACGTTCTGAGCGGCACGGGCTGTTTCTCCGCCCTCTGCGATACGGGGCTTCGTAAGCTCGATATACCAGTCGCAGTAAACATCCCAGATAAAGTCGAACAGATTCTGTACCGCAACACCAAGCTCGTATCTGTCGAGATTTGACGTAACGTTCTTTATAAGGTCGTTGTACAGCGATAATATCCACTTGTCCTCAATAGGAAGATTTTCGGGGAGAACTGCGCCCTGCATATCCTCGGGAAGATTCATCAGGATATATCTTGAAGCATTCCACAGCTTGTTTGCAAAGTTACGGGAATTTGTGACCTTTGTTTCTGTCCAGCGCATATCATTACCGGGTGCGTTACCTGTAACAAGAGTAAGACGCAGTGCGTCTGCACCGTACTTGTCGATGACTTCAAGCGGATCTACGCCGTTGCCGAGCGACTTACTCATCTTTCTGCCAAGCTCATCACGGACAAGACCGTGTATAAGTACATCCTTGAACGGCTTCTGACCTGTATGCTCAAGTCCGCTGAATATCATTCTTGCAACCCAGAACGGAATTATATCATAGCCTGTAACAAGCGTATTCGTAGGGTAGAAATATTCAAGGTCGGCTGTCTTTTCAGGCCAGCCGAGCGTTGAGAACGGCCATAATGCAGATGAAAACCAAGTGTCAAGAGTATCCTCGTCCTGCTTCATAGGTGCGCCGCACTTGGGGCAGGTGTCTATGCCGTCAAGAGTAATCTCTGTGTGTCCGCATTCTTTATTCTGACAGTAGTAAGCAGGTATTCTGTGACCCCACCACAGCTGACGTGAAATGCACCAGTCACGGATATTTTCCATCCAGTAAAGATAGCCGTTTTCAAATCTCTGAGGGATATATCTCAGCTCACCGCTCTTTACTACGTCTATAGCGGGCTGTGCAAGCTGTTTCATAGATACGAACCACTGATAGCTTGCTCTCGGCTCAACGGTAGTGCCGCAACGCTGACAGCAACCGACTTTGTGCTTGTGAGGCTCGACCTTTACGAGTAAGCCCTGTGCTTCAAGGTCGGCTACCATAGCCTTTCTTGCTTCATATCTGTCCATACCTGCGTACTTGCCGCCGATACCGTCCATAATAGTAGCATCGTCGTTCATCATATGAATAATCGGTAAGTTGTGGCGCTTGCCTACCTCAAAGTCGTTAGGGTCGTGTGCGGGTGTAATCTTAACTACGCCCGTACCGAATTCAATATCAACATATTCATCGGCAATAACGGGAATCTCTCTGTCGGTAAGAGGAAGCTTAACCATCTTGCCTACTATGCTCTTGTATCTTTCGTCATCGGGGTTAACGGCTAAAGCGCTGTCACCGAGCAGTGTTTCGGGACGTGTTGTAGCAATCTCTACACTGCCGCTTCCGTCAGAAAGAGGATAATTGATATGCCAGAAGAAGCTGTCCTGCTCTTCATATTCGCATTCAATATCGGAAATTGATGTCTTACAGTTCGGACACCAGTTGATGATTCTTTCGCCGTGATAGATAAGACCCTTGTTGTAAAGGTCTATGAATACCTTCTGTACAGCCTTTGAACAGCCCTCGTCAAGAGTGAAGCGTTCTCTGTCCCAGTCGCAAGACGAGCCGAGCTTCTTTAACTGCTGAACGATACGTCCGCCGTAAACCTTTTTCCATTCCCACGCACGCTCGAGGAAGCCTTCTCTGCCTACATCGTCCTTAGTAAGACCTTCTTCCTTCATAGCGTTTACTATCTTTGCCTCTGTAGCGATTGAAGCGTGGTCTGTGCCGGGCAACCACAGTGCGCTGTAGCCCTGCATTCTCTTATAGCGGATAAGAATATCCTGCAATGTGTTGTCAAGAGCGTGTCCCATATGAAGCTGTCCGGTTATGTTCGGAGGGGGAATAACTATCGTATAGGGCTTCTTCTTGGGGTCTATTTCTGCGTGGAAGTACTTCTTTTCCTCCCATTCGTGATAAAGCCTGTCCTCAAAATCCTTAGGAGAATAGGTCTTTGCGAGTTCTTTCTTCATTTTATTTTTATCCTTTCTTTGATTACCCGATTATTTTCACGCCTCTACCCTTGCAAAAAGCTGTTCATCTGGGTCTACAAGCACCGTGTAATTGTTTGTGAATATCACCATACCCGGCTTTGCGCCGTTGGGCTTCTTCACAAATCTTATCCGTGTGTAGTCAACAGGCACTTTTGTGCTGTTCTGCGCCTTTGAGCAGTATGCCGCAAGGCTTGCCGCCTGCAGAATGGCATTGTCCGATATTTCGCCGTTCTTCGCCTTTATTATGACGTGCGAGCCTGCTATATTCTTCGTATGAAGCCACATATCGTCCGGCTCGGCGGTTTTTACGGTCAGCTTGTCATTCTGTATGTTGTTCCTGCCTATATACACATCGTAACCGTCATCGGTCACAAAGTGCATAGGAGGTTTCGGTTTTACCTGTGTCTTTTTATTGACGGTATTCGTGTGGATATAGCCGTTTGCCGCTAATTCCTGCTTTATCTCGCTTATCTCCGCATTGGAGGTGGCACGGGATGCGGCATCGAATACGCTGTCGATATATATAAGCTCGTTTTCACCGTCTGCTATCAGCTTTGTAAGCATTCTTTCGGCTTTTTCGAGCTTCTTGTATTCCGCATAGTATTTCTGGGCGTTCTGCGAGGGCGTGAGCCTTACGTCAAGCGGAACGGTCACGGTTTCGCCCGTGCTGTAATCCTCGGCGGTAAGCTCGGTCATGCCTTTTTCCATACGGTATATGTTCGCACTTACAACATCGCCACGGACTCGGAATACCTCCCTTTCTCCGCACTGTGCAAGCTCACCCTTCTGAAGCTCCAGCTTTCTTGCTATTCGCTCATAGGTGTTCATCAGCATTTTCAGCAAATCCCTTGAACGCTGTTTCATACGTTCGTTTTCCGCTTTACTGCCGTAGAATATATCCAGCAGTGCGTTTGCACCGTCTGCGTGGGATACAAGCATCTGCGTGCCGTATTGCTCTATCGGCATAAAGCAGAAATCCTTGTATGCACCGTTCAGGTCACGCAGAATCGTAAATCCGTTTTTATCTGTCACATATTCCCTTGCTCGTTTTATGAAAAACAGCAAGCGGTCATAGCTATCGTCCGTCATATCGTCAACCGCAAAATCGGTATCCCTGCACGAATAATAAGCGCACTCTCTCGCAAATACCGGAGAAACGCCCTCAAGGCAGGCGGTCAGGTGCTTTGACAGCCGTTTTCCCTCGCCCTGTTTTACAGCGTTTATAAGCTCGCTATCGGAACAGGTAAGGAAGTTTACACGGGTCAGATCTCTCGGCGGCGTTTCGTATACGATATTCGGCAGTATGCGTCTTATCGAAGAAACATCGTCCGTGATACGCTTTATGCTGTCGGTAACACGGTGCACGCCGTCCTTTTTTGCCATAAGTATTATATTGCTGTGCCTGCCCATTATTTCGGCGGTAAGGCGGTTTACTACCATATCGCCTATTTCGTTCATGCACTCAAAATCGAAGTTTATTATACGCTCAAGTCCGTCCTGCGTTATATCGAGCAGCTTTCCTCCGCTGAGGTGCTTTCTGAGAAGCATACAGAACATAGGAGGGGCGGACGGATTTTCCGCAGCACGCTCTGTCATACACACCCGTGCCGACATTGAATTTGAGCTTATCAGTATCTTATTGTGCTTTCCTGCACTGCGTATCGAAATAATTATCTCCTCACGGGAGGGCTGATAAATCTTATCTATTCTTCCGCCGACAAGCCCTGCCGACAGCATTTCAGATACCACGCAGTGAAGAAAAGTGCCGTCAAGTGACATCGGCAGTCCTTTCCGTCACACGTTAAATTATATATGAGCAGGGGTCTTTACTGCTCTGTGCGACAAATATCTGTGTATTGTGGAATTTGCGGCTAAGAACACCGCAAAGATAATTGCAAAGTATATTTTCCGTGTGGAAATGACCTGCGTCAATAAGGCAGAAATCCCTGTTGACAGCGTCTATCCACACATCGTGCTTTATATCGCCCGTTATAAGAGCGTCACAGCCTGCGGCAGCGGCAAGCGGTAATGTGCTTCCGCCTGCACCGGAACAGACGGCTACACGCTTTATCGGTCTGTCGGTTTCGGTATAGCGTACCACCGTGCAGTCAAACGCTTTCTTACAACACTCAGCAAGAGCCTTGGCGTGAGTGGCTATAGGCAGTTCGCATATTTTGCCGTAGCCTGTTCCGTCGGGCATAACGGGTTCTAATATCTTGTCGGAACGCTCAAATTCGAGCAGATCGAGCATAATATCGGTAACGCCGTTTTTGGTCATATCCGCATTGGTATGAACGCATACAGCGTTCAGCTTATTCTTTATAAGCTCATAAACCGGCATACCCTCCGTAACGCTTTTCAGCGGATCGAAAATAACAGGGTGATGCGATATTATAAGATTGGCTTTGTTCGCCACTGCCTCTTTTATCACATCGTTGGTTATGTCGAGGCAAAGGCATATACCCTTAACTGCGGCATTCATATCGCCGACAAGAAATCCGCTGTTGTCAAACTTATCCTGCACCGAAAACGGTGCGTATTCATTCAGAAACTCGTAGATAGTGCTTACTTTCATAACCTTCCCCCCAAAAAATCATAATGTTGTTATTATATTTTCTATTTCCTGTGCGGTTTTGCACAGCTTCTCGCTTTTTGCCGTATCGGACGATGAGCAGCATTCTCCTGCATGTCTTAGCTTACGGCACACCAAGCTCAGATACTCCTTGTCCGTTACCTTTCCGGAATATGCAAAAGCGTCGGTTATCTCACGGCTCTCGCCGTCATAGTACACCGACATAATAACGTAATTTCTGTCGTTTTCCCTTGCGGTAAGCTCTTTTTCTATATAAAAGCCGTTTTTGTACAGTTCTTTTCTTAATATCTCAGCCTTTGTCATAGGCTGGAGGATAAAATGTGTATCATGGCTTAAGAAACGGCAACCTAGAACTATCCTCGCTATAAGCTCGCCGCCCATACCTGCGATTATCACATCGTCGGCGTAATCTATTTTTTCAAGTCCGTCCGACAGCACAAGACGCACAGCATCTTCTTTTCCTATGTAGTGCATTACCGTCTGTTTTGCTGAAAGCAAAGGACCTTCGTTTATATCCGCCGCCGTGAGCTTTCTTTCACCGTCAAGATAGAGCCTGCAGGGGAGCAGGGCGTGATCCGTACCGACATCGCAGATCTCTCCGCCTTTACGCACCATTCCTGCCGCCGCCGCAAGTCTTGGCGAGAGTATCGGCTCGTGCATCAGTTGCCGACAGCCTCGTTCAGCTTCTTAACCAGTTCGTCCGCATCAACACCGTGAACATCGCACGCCTGTGCAACAGTTTCGCCTCTTGACGCAGGGCAACCTAAGCAGTGCATACCCATTTCAAGAAAGAAGGGGGCTGTTACCTCTCCGTATGCGTCTAAAATATCGCCGATTATTGAATCCTTTGTGATAGTCATGTTTTTTTACATTCCTTCCGATAGAAATTTCAGTATATAAATATACATTATTTATTATACACCAATCCGAGTGAAATTACAATAGCGGAAATGAGAATTTGCGATGTGGGGGTTGGGGGAAAACGGGTTGGATTACTAAGGAGTGGTTTTCTGACGCTTGTCGTGCAAATAACAGTGATAGCAAGCTACCGATAGTTCTTTTTGTCGGATAGCACTTCTCGGGTTTGCTATTCGAGTGGGTACACCTGTCAATATGAAAGAGGGGGACCTCCAAAGCGATTAGGAAAACAACTTCTAAGCAATTACAATCCCCACCGTCACGGCTCGGAAATATTAGAGATATATAAAAGCCGGATTTCTAACTTATATGCTGAAAAGTGCCGAAGTTGTTTTATTAGCCGTGCCACCTCCCCTTTTTCGAGGGGAGGCAAGGGACGTGGTGCAGGACGAACAGTTTGTGATAGCTTATAACATTGTAAAAATGACAAGGTTCAGTGCAAAATTGCAATATGATTAAAATGTTTAAAACGCAAAACGGCAGATACGCTTTCACATATCTGCCGTAATTCGTTTATAAAATTTATGATACCGTTAATTCCCGCCGTTTCGCTATCCTGCGGATAGCTCTGACAATTCAAAAGGCGGAATTTGGTGCGGCACATCGCCGCAAAACGGCAGATACGCTTTCGCATATCTGCCGTAATTCGTTTATAAAATTTATGATACCGTTAATTCCCGCCGTTTCGCTATCCTGCGGATAGCTCTGACAATTCAAAAGGCGGAATTTGTTGCGGCACATTGCCGCTCGCCGCTTAGACGGTGGGTTTCTGGCGTACCTTTATGTGTACTTCACGCAGCTGCTGTTCGGTTACCTCTGTGGGTGCGCCGAGCAGGAGATCCTGTGCGTTAGAGTTCATCGGAAATGCGATAACCTCTCTTATGCTCTCGTCTCCTGTGAGGAGCATTATCATACGGTCAACACCGGGCGCCATACCTGCGTGGGGCGGAGCGCCGTACTGGAACGCATTGTAAAGAGCGCCGAACTTCTCGGCAACATCCTGCTCTGTGTAGCCGGCAATCTCGAAAGCCTTTATCATTATCTCAAGGTCGTGGTTTCTTACAGCGCCGCTTGAAAGCTCAACACCGTTGCAGACAATATCGTACTGGTATGCGAGTATATCAAGCGGATTTTTTGTCATAAGCGCTTCAAGACCGCCCTGCGGCATTGAGAAGGGGTTGTGCGTGAATATAGTCTTGCCTGTTTCCTCGTCCTCCTCGTACATCGGGAAGTCAACGATAAAGCACATTTCATATCTGTCATAGTCGATCATATCCATACGCTTTGCGACTTCTGTACGGATCTGACCTGCAAACTTGGGAGCCATCTTCTTGTTGTCGGCTATGAAGTAAAGAACATCGCCCACTTCAAGAGCGCATCTGTTCTTAAGCTCTTCTCTCTGCTCGTCATTCAGGAACTTGTCGATAGGGCCGAGATACTTGAAGCTCTCGTCTACCTTGACATATCCGAGACCCTTCATACCGATTTCCTTAGCGAATGCTTCCATCTTCTCGAAGAAGCCCTTTGACTGACTTGCCATACCGGGAACTCTGATACCTCTTACGCACTTGTTTGCGAAAGGCTTGAAGTCGCTGTCAACGAATAAGTCAGACAGCTCTGTTATAATAAGAGGGTTACGCAGGTCGGGCTTGTCTGTGCCGTACTTCAGCATTGACTCGGCGTAGGGGATACGCTTGAAGGGAGCGGGAGATACGGGCTTACCGCCGAACTTTTCAAATACGGCGGATAAAACCTCTTCTGCGTTTGCAAAAACGTCTTCCTGTGTTGCAAATGCCATTTCAAAGTCAAGCTGATAGAATTCGCCGGGTGAACGGTCCGCTCTTGCGTCTTCGTCACGGAAACAGGGTGCTATCTGGAAATACTTATCAAAGCCGGATACCATAAGCAGCTGCTTGAATATCTGCGGTGCCTGCGGCAGAGCGTAGAACTTTCCGTGGTGCTTACGGCTGGGGATAAGGTAATCTCTTGCTCCCTCGGGTGAGCTTGTTGAAAGGATGGGGGTCTGTATTTCAAGGAATCCCATCTCGGTCATCTTACTGCGTAAGAATGAGATGACCTGTGAACGCAGTACGATGTTATTGTGCATTCTCTTGTTACGCAGATCGAGATAACGGTACTTTAAGCGTATATCTTCCTTTGTTTCTGTCGAGGTGGGAACTTCAAACGGGAGCTGTTCAACAGTTACCTTGCCCAGTACCTCAAGACTTTCGGCTACTATCTCGATAGTACCTGTGGAAATCTTATCGTTGTAAGTACCCTCTGCTCTCTTTATTACCGTACCGCCTATTGTAACGGCACACTCCTTGTTTACGCCCTCAAGAAGGCCCTCGTTCTTCTGGAATGTAATCTGCACATAACCGTAATGGTCACGCAGATCTATAAACTTGATTCCTCCGTGGTCACGGATGTTCTCTACCCAGCCTGCAACACGAACGGTCTTGCCGATGTCGTTTTCGCTCAGCATTTCACAGGTGTGAGTGCGGTACTTGTTCTCTAAAAACATTTCTTTCTTGCCTTTCTTTCTTTATAATCAGCCCTTGAGCTTTTCTTCAAGCATTGCCTTTATACTTGCGGGTGAAGCCGCTCCCTTGAGTGCCTTGTTGCACTGTCCCATAAGGAAGCCGAACACCTTTGTTTCACCGCTTCTGTACTGCTCGACAGCCTTAGGATTAGCCTCCATTATGCCGTTTATCGTCTTTTCAAGCAGTGCGTTGTCTTCCTTTATCCACAGCTGCTGTTCTTCAGCGATAGTTTCGGGCTTCTTGCCTGTTTCGAGCATTTCACGAAGGATAATCTTACGGTTATCCTTTGATATTTTGCCGTTTTCGGCAAGCTCTATCAGCTTTGCTAAATCCTCTGCGGTAAATTTCATATTATCAAGATCAAGCTCACCGAGATTTATTCTTCTCATAAGCTCAACCACTATGAACGTGCCTATAGGCTTGGGGTTATTATATGCCTTCAGCGCATTTTCAAACAGGTCGCTGACACGCTTTGAATCTGTCAGCACCTTTGCGTCAGCCGCAGAAATGCCGTATTCGCCTGTGTAACGTGCCACTCTCTGCTCGGGCATTTCGGGAATGTCAGCCTTGATAGCCGCAAGCTCTTCTTCCGTGAAGATTATCGGCGGTATATCGGGGTCGGGGAAATAGCGGTAATCGTGTGCATCCTCCTTGGAACGAAGCGAGCTTGTTTCGCCCGTAGCGTCATTGAAGTGAAGCGTTTCCTGTACTACTCTTTCACCGTTCTCGATAAGCTCTGTCTGGCGGTATATCTCATATTCGATGGCTCTTTGTATAGCCTTTGTGGAGTTAAGGTTCTTTACCTCTGTTCTTGTTCCGAGCTTGTCTGAATCCTTTTCGGCAAGCGAAATATTAACGTCGCATCTCATAGAACCCTGTTCAAGCTTACCGTCGCATACGCCTGCGTACTGTAGCATAAGTCTTATCTTCTCAAAGAACGCTATGACCTCGGCGGCTGAATGGAAATCAGGCTCGGTAACTATCTCGATAAGCGGAATTCCGCAACGGTTATAGTCTGCAAGGCTGACACGCTCGATGTCGTCGTGAACGAGCTTTCCTGCATCTTCTTCAAGATGTATACGGTTTATTCTCATCGTCTTCTGCTCACCGTCAACCGTTACGTCAACGTGACCGCCCAGACACACGGGGCGGGGCATCTGCGAAATCTGATATGCTTTGGGCAGGTCGGGGTAGAAATAATTCTTTCTGTCCCACTTTGTAAAGCGTGATATTTCGCAGTTCATGATGTAGCCTGCTTTTATAATGTACTCAACAGCCTTTGAGTTGAGCACGGGGAGCGTTCCGGGAAGTCCGGAGCAGACAGGACAGCATCTTGAGTTAGGCTCGCCGCCGAACTCAGCCGAGCAGGTGCAGAACACCTTTGAGTTTGTGAGAAGCTCTGCGTGTATTTCAAGTCCTATGGTAGGATATAATTTCATATTGTTACCGTCCCTTCTTAAACCTCGCTGTAACGTCTTTCAAACGTCTTTTCAAAAGCGTCTGCCGTCTGTATCAGCGTAGCCTCGTCCCACTTTCTGCCGACAAGCGACATTCCTATGGGCATACCGTCTGCGTTATATCCGCAGGGTACGGAGATTGCAGGGAGCGATGCGATGTTTACCGTTACGGTGCATATATCTGCAAGATACATCTTTACAGGGTCGGTTTCCTGCTCGCCTATCTTATATGCTACTGTAGGAGCGGTAGGTGTCAGAATAACGTCCGCATTCTCGAATATCTCGTTATATTCCTTTATAATCTGCTGTTTTAATGCCAGTGCCTTTAAATAGTATGCGTCATAGTAACCGCTTGAAAGTGCGTAGTTACCGAGAAGTATACGGCGTTTTACCTCATCACCGAAGCCTCTTGTACGGCTGTCACGAATCATTTCGTCAAAGGTTCTGCCCTCGCCCCGAAGTCCATACTTGATGCCGTCAAAGCGTGAAAGGTTGGATGCCGCCTCGGCACTTGCCACAAGGTAGTAAGCCGATACAGCGTACTTAAGGCTCTTCATCGAGCAGTCAACGAGCGTTGCGCCCATTTCTTCATATTTCTTTGCCGCCGCAAGGACTGCGTTCTTCACTTCATCGTCTGTGCTGTCTGCGAAAAATTCCTTCGGAAGAGCTATCTTCATACCCTTTATATCCTTGCCGACCTTGGCGTTGAAGTCCTCGGCGGGCTTGTTTGCGCTTGTTGCATCACGGCTGTCCTTGCCGCAGATAACATTCAGTATAGTACCGCAGTCAACCGCACTGTTTGCGATAGGGCCTATCTGGTCAAGCGAGCTTGCGAATGCCACCAGACCGTAGCGTGATACTCTGCCGTAGGTTGGCTTAAGGCCTGTAACGCCGCAGAATGAAGCAGGCTGTCTTATAGAGCCGCCCGTGTCGCTTCCGAGTGCCGCAGGTGCAAGTCCTGCAGATACTACAGCCGCAGAGCCGCCGCTTGAACCGCCGGGTACACGGGATAAGTCAAAGGGGTTTCTTGTCTTTGCGAATGCGCTTGTCTGTGTAGAGCCACCCATTGCAAATTCGTCCATACTTGTTTTTCCGAGAAGCACATAATTCTCGGCCTTCAGCTTTTCTATTACGTTTGCATCATAAGGCGGAACAAAGTTTTCGAGCATCTTTGACGCACAGGTCGTTCTTATCCCGTCCGTGCATATATTATCCTTTATTGCAAGAGGTATACCGGTGAGTGCCTTTGCCTCACCCTTGTCTATAATCTCCTGCGCCTTTTCCGCATTTTTCAGTGCCTCGTCTTCGGTCACTGTGATATATCCGAGTACATCGGAATCTTTAGCCTTTATGCTGTCTGAATATTCCTTGCAAAGCTCTGCGGCGCTTATCTGCTTTGTATCGAGCATTTCACGCAGAGAGCCGAGCGTCTGTTTTTTAAGCTCCATTTATTCTCTTATCCTTTCGGCTCGTTTATCAGTCTACCATCTTCGGAACTACATAGCAGTTTCCGCTGGGCTGTGTGTTGCTGAGCAGCTTCTCTGTGGGGAATGAGGGCTTTGCAACGTCTTTTCTTACCTCGTCATAGCTTATGCTGTTATTATCCTTGGTATCATCGTAAACTACGTCAAATTCCTTTACAGTGTCCATAAGCTCGATTATTGCGCTCATTTCGCCCATTACCTTTTCTTTACCCTCATCGGTATAATTGAGTTTACTCAGATTACACAGATGGTCAATGGTCTTTATATCCATTATGCCGTCATTCCTTTCCTGCGGGGCTTTTTCTGCCGTTTGTGGCAGAACCTACTGACCCATTATAGTTATACTTTAACTATTATACAACATTGCGAGTCTATTTGCAAGCGTTGGAGGGTAAAAAACTGTGTTTATGTGAGATTTAGAAGCGTTAAGGTGAGATTTTGATGTACTATAATAACATCAGATTGCAGTCGATTTACAGAAATAGGCTGTTTTACAAAAGATATAATAAACTCTCTATCCCTATCCCCAAACCCCTTTCCCACGGTGAAGGGCTGTGTATGCCCAAAGGCTCTGCATCTGTGCAATCGTGGTTGTTTGTTGTCGGTGCGTCCTGCACCGACTTTGTTCGACCACTTGTATGCGTCCTTGCATAGAGCGTTTGGGCATACACGCCCGGCATCCTTGCCGGGGCTTAGTGGGGCTGCCGCCCTCACCCCGCTTGGGGCTACGCCCCAAACCCCTTTTTGCGCTACAGCGGCACACAAGAACTCCCCCGACTTTTCATCGGGGGAGTTCCTGCTTATTGATCGAGGGGATGTATATAAACTTTCGTTGTACTTAGTCGGAGCGGTATCGCATCTGCGGTAACTGCGCCCCTATAATAGTACCGCCTGAGCGGTTATCAAGGCACTCGCCTTATCGCCGTCGGAAATCCTTTTCCTTCGACTATGGCTAAATTATAACGCCTGTTTGTTAATTGAATAATAACTGAGGGTGAAAAAATAATGAAAAGAAGAAATCTTCAGCGTGTTGAAAAAGTATGTTTTTTCAAGAAAAGTGCTTGTTCTCAATCCCTATCCCCTTTAGGACACTC